>OKFX01000292.1_pt1 | contig 22555 bp, 18 predicted proteins | sample 1633441 | NCBI WGS metagenome assembly OKFX01 (sample SAMN04436775, study PRJEB24849) | human gut metagenome | biome: human gut; feature: NICU; material: stool | host: Homo sapiens | place: USA: Saint Louis, MO | collected 2011-03-21
CCCTGCATTCATGTGCCCAAGGGACCAAATATCAAGGACTGGCCTGATTTTCCTGAGATGAGGAAGCACGTGTTGTTAAAGGCAGCAGCCTGTTTTGAAGGAAGCATTACTACAGATGAATTGTGTCCAAGCGGGGAAGCCTCCTCTCTTCGAAGCAACCCCGGGAAGATTGCAGCCTATACCCTTATAAGTAAGGACCGGGAATATGTGGAGTATGCAGGAAATATCCGAGATGCCCTGGAGAATGAAAATACAGGGACACGTTCTGTTCTGGAACAGGTCTGCACCATGTTAGGGTCGGAGATGAAGGATATTTCTTACGGCAGTGTCCTAATCAGTGATAAGATTGGTGACGGAAGCAGCAGGGAACAGGCGGCCAGCAACCAGAAGGTTCTGGGGGGATGGGCTAATCTGGCAATAGAATACAGCACTAAGCGTTATCGTTCCAACTGCATCAGCTGGGGACTTATACCTTTGTCCTGTAAGGAAAGGCCGGACCTGAAAAAGGGAGATTATCTGCTGCTGCCGGACGCATCCGGGAAGATAAGGATGGGAGAGGAGCAGCTAGAGGGAATCATACTGAAAACAGGAGAGAAGGTCCGGCTGTCCATAGGGGAAATGACAGAGGAGGAGCGCAGGATGCTGGTACTGGGAGGCATGATTAATTATTACCGCAGTATCAGGTAGTCCGTCAAGCCTGCTGTGACAGTTTCTTCCAGAGAGTTGAGCGTGAAATGCCCAGCTGCTTAGCCGTTTTTTCACGGCTGCCGTGATTTTCCTCCAGGCACTTCCGGATAAGGGCCAGCTCCATCTGGGCCAATGTACCTTCTAACGGTGGCTGCGAAGCTCCGGAGGATGCAGCCTGCTCCGGCGGGGTTCCATCCAGACAGTCATTTACAGAGCAATGCTGCAGGCTGCTTAAGATGACATAGCGGTGCATGGTGTTTTCCAGTTCCCTGACATTACCCGGCCAGCTGCGTTTGAGGAGAATCTCACTGTCTTCCGGGGAAAGAGCGGGAATTGGAACACTGTACTTGGCAGAATAGCGTTTTAGGAAATATCCGCACAGCGGCGGAATATCTTCTTTTCTGGTCTCCAGGTCGGGCATAGTCAGCTTCAGTGTATTCAGGCGGTAGTACAGGTCGGCCCGGAATTTGCCGTCCGCAATGAGTTCTTCCATGTTCTTGTTGCAGGCGGAGATGATGCGGATATCCACATAGATATTTTTTTGAGCGCCTACTCTTCGAATTTCTTTCTCCTGAATGGTACGCATCAGAACACTCTGCAGTTCAATGGGCATGGAATTGATTTCATCCAGAAAGATGGTACCTTTATGGGCCAATTCGAACAGTCCGCGCTTTCCTCCTTTTTTTGCTCCGGAAAATGCTCCTTCCTCATAACCGAATAATTCGCTTTCCAGAAGGGAGGCGGGGATGGCTGCACAGTTGACAGCCACGAAGGGCTGATTGTGTCTGGGGCTTGCGTTATGTATGCTCTGGGCCAGAAGTTCCTTGCCGGTACCGCTGTTTCCGTTGATTAGGATTCCTGCGTTGGTGGAGGCATACAGTCTGGCTTTATCCATCAGGCTTTTCATCAGAGCGCTTTCCGCCACGATGTCCTCAAATGTGTATTTTGCCATAAAGCCGTTGTTGCGCAGCTCTGAACGAACCCTTTGTTCCTGGTATTGAATGTTGTGTGTGCCCTGAAATACGGCTATGATTCTCTGATTTGTTTTGCTGCGGGCAGTACTTTTTTTAACATAATAGTTCTGCCCGTTGATTTTCAGGATTCCGTCATCTGCCGTGTCATGGAACATGAATGTGAGTATACAGGGAGCCATCAGGGAAGACGGCAGAGCTTCTGCCTTTTTATTCAGTATGAGCCGTTCATTGATATTTAGGATATGCCCCATTTCCTGATTGGCAACCACGATGGTCCCGTTCTCCGTGGAGAGGATTCCCTCCTGGATGGAAGAAGCTGCAGAACTGAAGCATTTCAGCTGCAGCTTTTCACGTTGTCTGGCATATATGATGGATTCAGCCTGCCGTATGGCTTTTTTTAAGCTCAGCCTTCCGGATTCGACAAAGCATACATTCATTCCACATTGTTTGCCCATGCGCAGGGCCAGGGTTCCGCCGCCCACCATTACATCCATTCCGTCCCGTTTGCCTCTTAGAACCTGGGACTCGATATCAGCCCGGGAACGGAAGGGATAGATACGTACCTCTTCCACATCTAACAGATGTTCTACAGTTTTAATCTTATAGTGATCTACGTATTCATCAAAAAGAATAAGACCGATTCGTGAACCATATTCCCGTGCCTTGTTTAGTATCTCCAGTATTTCCAGATTGTCCGGTTCAGCACGTATGGATACGATTTCGGGGAAGTATTGTTCAATCATGCCTGCGGTGGCCCCGCGGCTGATAATGACATCGGGCTTAGGCAGTTCCAAAAACATCTGGTTCAGCTTGTCCAGAAGTCCCTGTTGGGCTATTTCCCATTGAAGAATGGTAGGTTCGATATGCATGGTCTGGCAGACAGCCTGGATATCCTCCAGCATTTCAGGGTAAACAGATATCAGCATCAGTTCATGACTCTTCATAAGCTTCCTCCCGGAATAACAAAGATATAAAACACAAATGCAGCGTAATCTACATCCAGTTTATCATATTGTGTTTTGAAATTAAACATTAAAAACATAAAAACGTTTTAAAATTTAACGAATGATAAAACATATGACAAAAGACTTGTGTAATGGTTCAAATATAATGAAAAAAAGATTAAAAAAATTGGCATTAAATTTGCTTCTTATACAAGTATGAGAAAGGAGGCGGATAATAGATGTTTGATATACAGATGGATGGTATATACCTGGACAACGGATGTCTGGTTAAAGAAGCCGGGATACAACCGGATGATGCCAGGGAGAACACCATTGCTTATCAGATTCTGCGGGCACACAGCATATCAGAGGAACCGGACAGGATGCAGATAAAATTTGATGCGTTGATATCCCAGGACCTTACTTATGTTGGAATCATTCAAACAGCCAGAAGCAGCGGAATGACGAAATTTCCCGTGCCTTATGCGATGACCAACTGCCATAACAGCCTTTGTGCGGTAGGGGGAACGATTAACGAGGATGACCATGTGTTTGGGCTGACGGCAGCAAAAAAGTATGGCGGAAATTATGTTCCGGCCAACCTGGCTGTCATGCACGCATATGCGAGAGAGGAACTGTCTGCGTGCGGCGGCATGATACTTGGATCTGACAGCCATTCAAGGTATGGTGCCCTGGGAACAATGGGATTTGGGGAAGGTGGACCGGAGCTGGTAAAGCAGCTGCTTGGAAGGACTTATGACATACCATCTCCTGAGGTGGTACTCTGCTATGTGACCGGGAATACAAAGAGAGGTGTGGGACCTGAAGATGTGGCCCTTGCTATGGTGGCAGCACTTTTTAAGCCCGGAACTGTAAAAAACAAAATTCTGGAATTTACAGGCCCCGGACTTAAGAATCTTACAGCGGATTACAGGTGCAATATTGATACCATGATGACAGAAACTTCCTGCCTGTCCTCCATATGGGAGACAGACGAGATAACCGAAGCCTATTACAGGAACCATGGAAGGCCCGGGGATTACAGGAAGTTGAAGGCCAGGAGTCCAGCCTATTATGACGGTGTAATCTATCTCGACTTAGGCCGCATTGAGTCAATGATTGCCCTGCCCTTTCATCCCAGCAACGCGGTGACGATTCATGAATTTAACGAGAGGGCAAAAGAACTGCTGGAGGAGGTGGATCAGGAGGCAGAACGGCTCTTTGGGAAGAATAAGCTTCATCTTTCCCATAAAATTAAGGATGGAAGGGTGATTGCTGACCAGGGCAGCATAGCGGGATGCGCAGGTGGTTTGTTTGAGAATCTACAGGAGGCGGCTGAGATATTAAAAGACGCCACTTTGGGAAAGGATGGTTTTTCCATGACTGTATATCCGGCCAGTATGCCGGTTAACCTGGCGCTGATTCGTTCCGGTGCAGCGGAGAAGCTGCTGTCATCCGGAGTAATCATGAAACCGTGTATCTGCGGTTCCTGTTCCGGCTATGGGGATATACCAGCTACACATACCTTTTCCATTCGTCATGCTACGAGGAATTTTCCTAACAGGGAAGGAAGCAGACCGGATGAGGGGCAATACTGCGCAGTAGCTCTCATGGATGCACGTTCCATAGCAGCCACTGCTGCCAATCAAGGTGTTATTACAGCAGCCACGGATTTGGACTACCAGATACCGGACCTAAAGTACTGTTTTGACGGGACTGTGTATAAGAAGCGGGTTTATTACGGGTATGGAAAGGCTGATGCGTCTGTGAGGTTAGTGACCGGCCCTAATATCGTGGATTGGCCACCTATGGATGAACTGCATGATAATATACTGATGAGGTTTTCCGCAGTCATACATGACCCGGTAACAACCACGGACGAACTTATTCCTTCCGGCGACACGGCTTCCTACCGGTCTAATCCTATCCGTCTGGCAGAATATGCGCTGTGCAGAAGGGTTCCCGGTTATGCCGGGTACTGTCGGTCCATTCAGGCAGTGGAAGAGGAGAGAAAACAGGGAAAAATGCCGGAGGAGCTGGTTCAGGTGATGAACCGATTTGGTATTGATGAAGACATGATTGCAGGTACTGGTTACGGTTCCTGTTTGTTTGCCAATAAACCGGGGGACGGTTCGGCCAGAGAGCAAGCGGCCTCCTGTCAGAAGGTTCTTGGAGGAATTGCCAATCTCTGTTTCGAGTATGCAACAAAGAGATACCGCAGTAATTGTATTAATTGGGGCATTATTCCTTTTACTCTGGATGGAAGGGAAAAATTTGACTGTGTACAGGGGGATTATATATTTATTGAGGGTATACGCAAGGCTCTGTTAGAAGGAAAGAAATGTATTGCAGCCCGAACACTGGGAAGTGACGGCAATGTCCGAGGCATCACGCTTGCATTGGAAGGATTGACGGAGACAGAACGGGATATTCTGCTCGCAGGATGTCTGATTAATTATTACAGAAAACAGAAAATAGGGGAGTGTTAAGAAATGGACGGATATAACCTGAAACGTTCCTGCTGGCTGGAGATCAGTCTGGATAACGTGAGAGACAATTTTTTTGCATTAAAAAAAATGGTGGGGCCGGATGTGAAAGTGATGCCCGCAGTCAAAGCAAATGCCTATGGACACGGAATCGTACCGTGCGGAAAGGAGTTGGAGGCGTGCGGTGCAGATTACCTTGGTATGGGCAGTATCAGCGAGGCCATTAAACTGAGGGAAAATGGGGTAAAGATGCCGTTGCTTGTTTTTGCCAGCAATACCATAGAGGAGGTGGCAGAGCTTTACATCCAATATCATTTAATACCCACCATACTGTCGGAACGAGAGGCAAAAGCCATATCAGATGCAGCCTCCTCACCTGTACCTGTATTTGTTAAAATTGATACGGGAAGGGGAAGGCTGGGCGTAAACGCGGAAGAATTTCCGGACTTTTACAGGAAAATCACAGCATTGCCCAACCTATATGTGGAAGGTGTATACAGTCATATGGCAGCAGTAAACTGGCCGGATGTGTCAGCGGAATACGGTCTGTGGCAATATGAACGGTTCTCCGCTGCAATTGAAGCGTTGGGAGAGGAAGGAAAAAAGATACCATTTTGCCAGCTGGCCAATACACCGGGAGGAATCGCACTGCCGGAAATCCGTATGACCGGAGTGTGTCCGGGACGGGCAATCTGGGGATATTCACCTCTTGACAGGAGGGAGGGGCATCCGCAGTTAAAGCATCCGATTACGGCATGGAAGAGCCGGCTTATACATATAAACCAGGTATGTGGAGGTAAATTTGGGGAGAACTATAAAGCGGTAAAACTGGATTCGCCTAAGCGGATTGGAATTATGGCAGGAGGACTTGGAGACGGTATTAGTCCAAAGCTGGCCGGCGGATATGTACTTCTTCACGGAAGAAAGGCGAAAGTGGCCAGCACAATCAGCCTGGAGCATACCATCATAGATCTGGCAGATTTCCCGGATGCCAAGGTGGGGGATGAAATTGTCATTCTTGGCAGACAGGGAGATGAAGAGATTACGATGGAGCAGAGGATGGAAGAGTGGGGGAGAGGGGTGCCTTCGTTCTGGATTGAGATTTCGTCCCACACGGCGAGGTGTTATTACAAGGAAGGAAAACTGCTGGCTGTATCAGAGAGCGGAGTGCTTCAATATATCTAACGTATTTCTATTAGGAGGGGATTACAAATGTTGAAAAAGTATAATAAGATGAATGATATCACAAAAATCCTTATAGCCATGCTGCTGGGATCATTGCTAGGCATACTGTTGGGGGAAAAGGCTACCTGCATTGGTTTTATTGGAACAATCTGGCTGAATCTGATGAAAATGTTCCTTGTTCCCATTGTCATCTGCATGATGGTAAAGGGGATTACCAGTATGGATAATCCTAAGACTCTGGGAAGAATCGGTATCCGAATCGTGGTCTTTTATATGTTTACCACAGTGGCGGCATCGGTCCTGGGGCTGGTGATAACCGGAGTGTTCCATCCGGGTGTGGGTTTCCAGTTTACAGAAGGCAGTGCGGAGGCTGTAGAGATAGCGGAGCTTCCTACTGTGGGTAAGTTCTTCACAGATATGTTTTCCAGTAATATTTTTGCAACATTTAACAATGCAAATATGATGCAGGTATTAATCATAGCAGTTATTATGGGAGTAGCCATTGTCATGCTGCCCGAGGAAAAGAGGACGCCTGTGCGCAACTGGTTTGTCAGTATGGCGGACTTGGTAATGTCCATCATCAGTATTGCCCTGAAGCTGGCTCCCATAGGAGTATTCTGTCTTATGGCCAATGCCCTGGGAAAATACGGCATCAATCTGCTGCTCACCATGTCCAAGCTTTTAGGTACCTTCTATTTGTGCTGCATCCTTCATCTGATAGTGGTATATTGTTTGATTTTATGGCTGTTTACCGGCATTACCCCTCTGAATTTCTTGAAAAGGAGCTTTCCGACCATAGCTGCTGCCGCCAGTACCTGCAGCAGTGCTGCAGTGATTCCAGTCAGCATGAATGTGGCCAAAGAAAATTTTGAAGTGGAAGACTCAGTTGCAGGATTGGGCATCACGCTGGGCGGAACTATTAACAAGGATGGCGTGGCAGTGCTTTGCAGCGTTGTCATTCTGTTCAGCGCACAGGCCATGGGAATTGCCCTCACGCCAGGACAGATTTTTAATACGATTTTTGTAACAGCTCTGGTTACCTCCACTGGTTCCGGTGTTCCGGGCGGCGGCCTGATGAATCTTATGATTGTAGCGGCAGCAGTGGGAATTCCTCTGGAGATTGTAATTATGGTAGGCGGCTTCTACCGATTCTTTGATATGGGTACCACAACCATGAACTGTCTGGGCGACATGTCTGCCACGGTCATCATAGACAGGCTGGAGAAAAAGAGAACCCAAAGACTGGGTAAGACGGCTAACAGTTAAAGGAAAGGAAGAAAAAAAGATGATAAACGGCGGATGGCTTGAGGAAGGCTGTCCGCCGCTTTTTATGCATGGCACCACTGATTGCCTAACCTAACCCATAATAATAAATTTTCCAATAGAAGTAAAAAATGTCTTTGCCAACCGGGGGTCTATCAGTTATGATAGAAAAAGAATGTTGATTGGGAGGTATTTATGAAACATCTGGAACATTTTCATGAACTGAAATCCCTGACCAGGAAGCAGAAGTTTTTTCTGCTGTCGCTGCTTCCTGTTTATTTTATGGTCATTGGGCTGTTTCTGCAGCCAATCCAGGAAATCGGTCCGGGAATCGTGCGTCTGATAAAAGAGCCGGATTTTCTGATTACGGATTATTTTGTTGTGGGCGGTGTGGGGGCGGCCCTCATCAACGCCGGTGCACTGACTCTTATGAGTATTGGTATCATCTACTTCATGGGTATGGATATGGACGGCCACACCATCACTTCCAGCTGTCTGATGTTCGGTTTCTCGCTGTTTGGCAAAAACCTGCTTAACATCTGGGCTATTTTGGCCGGAGTGTACCTGTACGCCAGGTACCACAAGACGTCTATGCGCAGGTATATTTATATTGGCTTTTACGGCACCAGCCTTTCGCCCATCATCACCCAGATGATGCAGGTGGGCAATCTGCCGGTGGTGATGCGGATGGCCATAGCCCTGGCCGTGGGGCTCATTATAGGCTTTGTGCTGCCGCCTCTTTCCACTCATGTGCATTTTGCACACAAAGGATATTCTTTGTACAATGTGGGGTTTGCCGCAGGCATCATAGCGACGGTCATTGTGTCAGTGTTAAAATCCCTTGGAGTGGAGATAGAATCCAGGCTCATATGGTCCACGGGAAACAATGAGATCTTTGGAATCGTGCTGTCCGTACTGTTTGGCGGAATGATTGTATTCGGGGTTGCGGTGCGGGGCAGAAGCATCTGGGAATCTTACAGAAGAATTATCAAATCCTATGGAATCGGCGGAACAGATTATCTGAGAGATGAAGGCGGTGCCAGCACTGTGTTCAACATGGGAGTCAATGGACTGTTTGCCACCTATTTTGTGCTGGCAGTGGGAGGTGAACTGAACGGACCTACCATCTGCGGAATCTTCACCATTGTGGGCTTTGGGGCCACGGGAAAACATCTGAGGAACATAGCTCCGGTGATGATGGGGGTATATCTGGCCAGCTTTACCAAGACATGGAACATTTATCAGCCATCCCCCATGCTGGCCCTTTTATTCTCCACCACCCTTGCGCCGGTGGCAGGGGAATTCGGCGTGGTGGCCGGAATCGTGGCAGGCTACCTGCATTCCTCCGTTGCCCTCAATGTGGGAATCGTGTATGGGGGCATGAACCTGTATAATAACGGTTATGCAGGCGGAATCGTGGCCATATTCATGGTTCCTGTCATCCATTCCATCATGGACAGGCGGGCAAGGGCAAGAGGCGGATTGTCGCTGTAGGAGTCCTGGGATGTGAAATGGTTTTATTTACAGAAACAGTTCCAGCAGAAATACCATGGCACATGCGGCCAGGGACACCTGGAACAGGCTCTTTCCCTTCCAGGCCAGAAGAACAGCCACTGCCAGGGCTGCTGCGCCGGACCACACAGAGGCTGTGGCGTGGAGAATGGCAGGAAAGGTCATGACGGACAGGGTGACGTAGGGGACGTAATAGAGAAAAGACTTGACATATACGTTCTTTATCTCCTTCTTAATCAAGGTCAGCGGAAGAAGACGGATCAGGTAGGTCACGCCTGCCATCACAAGAATATACAGGTACACATTATGATTCATGTTCATTTTCCTCCTTTACAGGGAACAGAATGGCTGCGGCACCGGCAATCAGGATGGTTAGCAGGATGATTTTAAAGCCGGATGATAGACCTGCCAGCAGGGGGACATGGGCAAACACAAGGCTTAAGGCCATGGAGGCCAGGATGACGCCGGTGAGAATCCTGCTTGTCTTGGCCGGCGGAATCACCACGGCCAGGAACATTCCGTACAGTGCCACGTTCAGGGCGCTTAAAAGGCGTGCCGGAAGCAGTTCCCCGGAAACAGCTCCCAACAGGGTGCCGAGGGTCCAGCCGGGTACGGCGACACAGATGAGCCCATAGCTGTAAAAGGGACTTAAAAAGCCGGGCCGGCATACGGAAACGCCGAATATCTCGTCTGTAACTCCATAGGACATAAAGAAACGGTGGAAGAAGGGCATGTCTGCGCCCAGCTTCTGGGACAGGGAACAGGACATAAGACAGTAGCGCAGGTTGATGATGAGCTGGGCCACTGCCATTTCCATAAAGGGGGCCCCGGCCTGTATGATTCCCAGTGCTGCAAACTGTCCCGCGCTGGTCAGGTTTGTAAAGGACATGACAACGGACTGTAGGGTGGTGAGGCCGGCTCCCCTTGCCATGATTCCAAATGTAAAGGACACGGCCAGGTATCCCAGACCGATGGGTATGCCGTCTTTTAGTCCGCAATGAAATTGATGTGAATTGTGTTTCATGATAACCTCTCAGAGTATGAATTGGGATAAGACACCCCTACCAATTATAGCAGGAAAATCCAGGTTGTAAATGCGGATTTTATCAAATCATGGGGGAACTCTCCTGAACCTTACCGGACCGGTCCTGCCTGGCGCCGGAGCCGTTACAATTGTGTGAATTTGGTTGACAGACCGGATAGGTTGCCTTAGAATTGTTAGGTGACTAACAGAAACTGTTTTTCTGCATATAATAAAAGGAGTAAATTCCATGGCTGTTAATCCTACCGTCCGCCTTATCGCCACCCTTTCCAACCTGATCCGGCGCAAGATTGACAGCGCTGAGGGTGTGGGAGGGCTGACACCTGCCCAGAATGGAATCCTGCACTTTATTCTCGGCCGCTGCAGGGAGCAGGACCTGTTTCAGAAGGATATAGAGGAGGAATTTAACCTGCGCCGCCCCACGGCCACGGAGATTCTGAAGCTGATGGAGCGAAAGGGCCTGATTTACAGGGAGGAGGCGTCCTATGACGCCAGGTGTAAAAAAATCATTCCCACTGAAAAGGGATGGGAGCTGGAAGGACGGGTGCTTAAGGATATCCTGGAAATGGAACAGTTCATAACACGGGATATTCCAAAGGAAGAACTGGATACATTCATCCGAATCGGGATGAAAATGATGAAGAATCTTAAGTAATGGGGAAGGGCCTATGGCTGCCACCAGGCAGCGCCGTCTTAGGCTCTTTAAATTGCCCCAAAATCCAAGGGAATTTACAAAAAAAGGAGGTTTTAACAGTGAAAGGACAACATCAAAAGACAGTCCGGGCATTGCTTGGCTCAGTCCGGGAGTATAAAAAGCCATCTCTTCTCTGCCCGGTTTTTGTGGTGCTGGAGGTGCTTATGGAAGTTCTGGTGCCCGGCGTCATGGCGCTGATGATTGATAAGGGGATGAGCGGGGGAAGTATCGGCTACATTCTGAAGATTGGAGCCGTGCTTTTAGTTATGTCCATGATGGCTCTGGTATTCGGTATCCTGGCAGGGACGAATGCGGCCAGGGCCTCGGCAGGTATGGCACGGAATTTGAGAAAGGATATGTTCCACCACATACAGGAGTTTTCTTTTTCCAATATTGACCGCTTTTCTCCTTCCAGTCTGGTGACGCGTCTGACCACGGACATCACCAATGTGCAGAATGCGTACCAAATGGTAATCCGCATTGCTATCAGAGGCCCCATCATGCTCTGTTTTGCGCTGATTATGGCTATGGGAATCAGCAGGGAGCTTTCCACCATCTTTTTTATCGTGCTGCCAATCCTGGCAGCGGGGCTCTTTTACATTGTGATAAAGGCCCATCCCTATTTTGAGGCTGTATTCAAGCGCTATGACGTGTTAAACCGCGTGGTTCAGGAAAACCTGAACGCCATCCGGGTGGTAAAAGCCTATGTGAGGGAGCCGTATGAAATCGAAAAGTTCCGGCACATATCCCAGGAGGTCTTTTACCAGTTTAAGTATGCGGAAAAGATTGTAGCCTGGAACAGCCCGCTGATGCAGTTCTGCATGTATAACTGCATCCTGCTGATATCAGGGCTGGGAGCCAGACTCATTGTGGGAAGCAGAATGACAACAGGTGAGCTCACCAGCATGATTATCTATGCGGTCCAGATATTGTCCAGCCTGATGATGCTCTCCATGGTGTTTGTGATGGTCATCATGGCCCGTTCTTCGGCAGAGCGTATTGTGGAGGTGCTGGATGAAAAGAGCAGCCTGTCAGACCCGGATGACCCGGTACAGGAGGTGGCGGACGGCAGCATTGACTTTGAGCATGTGTCCTTCAGCTACATAGGAGATAAGGAGAAGCTGGCTCTTAAGGACGTGGATATCCACATAAAATCCGGAGAGACCATAGGCATACTGGGAGGGACGGGAAGTTCCAAAACCACTCTTGTGCAGCTGATACCAAGGCTGTACGATGTGACCGGGGGCTGTCTTAAAGTGGGCGGACGGGATGTGAAGGAGTATGGGCTTAAGTCCCTGAGAAATCAGGTGGCAGTGGTTCTGCAGAAAAATATCCTGTTCAGCGGCACCATCCGTGAAAACCTGCGGTGGGGCAATGAAAATGCCACGGACGGGGAAATCGAGCGGGCCTGCTGTCTGGCCCAGGCAGACGAGTTTATCCGGCAGTTTCCCGACCAGTATGAAACCTATATCGACCAGGGAGGAACCAATGTATCCGGGGGACAGAAGCAGAGGCTCTGTATTGCCAGGGCCCTGCTCAAGAAGCCTAAGATATTGATTCTGGATGATTCTACCAGCGCAGTGGATACGAAAACAGACGCCATGATTCGCAGAGCGTTCCGGGAGGAGATTCCTGACACCACCAAGATAATCATAGCACAGAGGATATCCTCGGTGGAGGATGCAGATAAGGTGATCGTGCTGAACCACGGCGCTGTGGATGACTTTGGTACGCCCCAGGAGCTGTTTGCCAGGAATAAGATTTACAGGGAAGTATTTGAATCCCAGAAGAAAGGGGGAGATGATCATGATGGGAAATAAGAAAAATGCAGCCGTGAACCACCATTATGCCAAAACGGCAAAACGCCTTATGGGGTATGTGGCAGGCACTTACAGGCTCCAGTTTGTCTGTGTGCTGGTGACCATTGTCATAAGCGCTCTGGCCAATGTGGCGGGACCGCTGTTTTTGATGGTGCTCATAGATGATTTTATCACCCCTCTCCTGGGGCAGCAGCATCCTGATTTTACGGTTCTGAACCATGTTATGGCAGGGCTGGCGGCCTTTTATGTGGTTGGGGTTATTTGTACCTACACTTATAACCGTCTGATGATAAATATTGGCCAGGGCGTCCAGAAGCGTATCAGGGATGAGATGTTTGAGCATATGCAGACGCTGCCTGTACGGTATTTTGACCGTCATCCCCATGGAGAGCTTATGAGCCGTTATACCAATGATATCGACACCCTGAGACAGATGATTAACCAGGCTCTGCCCATGGTATTGTCCTCCTTTGTCACCATCATAGCCATATCCGCGGTGATGATAGGTATCAGCGTTCCCCTCTCTGTCCTGGCAGCAGCCATGATAGTTCTCATGCTCTTTGTCAGCAGGACTCTGGCAGGCCGGTGCGGACGGTATTTCGTGGCGCAGCAGCTGGCTATCGGAAAGGTGACGGGATACATTGAGGAGCGTTTAAGCGGACAGAAGGTCATCAAGGTATTTAACCATGAGGAGGAGACCAGGGAGGAATTCGACAAGCTGAATGACCGGCTCTATGACAGCGCATTCCACGCCAACAAGTACGCCAATGTTATTATGCCGGTCATTACCAACATAGGCAACCTGCAGTTTGTGCTCACAGCTATCGCAGGAGGGATTCTGTCACTAAGCGGCCTGGCAGGGCTGACCCTGGGCCAGATTGCTTCTTATCTCCAGTTTACAAAGAGCTTTAACCAGCCCTTTGCCCAGATATCCCAGCAGTCCAATTCCATTATCATGGCCCTGGCAGGGGCAGAACGTATTTTTAATATGATGGATGAGGAACCGGAGACAGACCGGGGAGATGTGACCCTTGTCAATGTCCGTGTGGATGAAAGCGGAAAAATGACAGAGGTACCGGAACGGACCAGCCTGTGGGCCTGGAAATGTCCCTGTGAGGACGGCACGGCCGCATACACAAGACTTACCGGTGATGTGCGGTTTCAGGATATGGACTTTGGATACGAGCCGGGGCATGCAGTGCTCCATGACATCAGCTTGTATGCGAAGCCGGGGCAGAAGCTGGCTTTTGTGGGAGCCACAGGGGCGGGAAAGACCACCATAACCAATCTGATTAACCGTTTTTACGACATACAGAAGGGTTCTATCACATATGATGGTATTGATATCCGCCATATAAAGAAAGACGACCTGCGCCGCTCTCTTGGCATCGTGCTCCAGGATACCCACCTGTTTACCGGTACAATCAGAGAGAATATACGATATGGAAAGCTGGATGCCACGGACAGGGAGATCTGCGATGCGGCGAAGCTGGCCAATGCCGACCAGTTTATAGAGATGCTGCCGGAAGGATACGATACCATGCTTACAGGAGACGGCGAGGAGCTGTCCCAGGGCCAGCGCCAGCTTTTAGCCATTGCGCGGGCAGCCATTGCAGATCCTCCGGTCCTGATTCTGGATGAAGCCACTTCCAGCATTGATACCAGGACAGAGGCTATGGTGCAGAGAGGCATGGATGAGCTGATGAAGGGCAGAACCGTATTCGTCATAGCCCACAGGCTTTCCACCATCCGCAATTCCGACGCTATCATGGTACTGGACCATGGACGTATTGCTGAGCGGGGAGACCATGAGAGCCTGATAAGGGAGAGGGGAATGTATTACCAGCTGTATACAGGCGGGCTGGAGCTGGAGTAGGAGAGGCGCCCGGCCACAGGGAGGTGGCAGGGAGGTGGCAGGGAGGTGGCCGGTGACGTGGCCGGCCCAGCCAAACTGCTTTCCATGTATTGACTTTCCACGGAGAATGCAGGTATAATTTCCTGTATTGGATTCTGCCAAACGGGAATCCGTTAAAAACTAGGAGGAAATGTTATGAAGAAAAAATTAAGCCTATTGCTGTGTGCAGCCCTGACAGCCACTACCCTGGCCGGCTGCGGCCAGGCACAAAGCAGTCCTGCCGGTACAGATGCCGGTACAGAAGCTTCGGCAGCTGGGACCGCCGGGTCAAAAGAGGGAGAAAAGATCCTTACCTATGCAGTGATGGAGGAACCGGAAACACTGGACCCTACACTGAATAACTACAGCACATCGTCCACCTTCCTGCAGAATATGTTCTGCGGCCTGTTCCAGCTGGAGGCAGACGGAAGCCTGAGCAATGCCATGTGTGACACATATGAGGTAAGCGAAGACGGGCTGACCTACACCTTCACATTGAAGGACGGACTTAAATGGTCCGATGGAAGTGATCTGACGGCAGGAGACTTTGAATATTCCTGGAAGCGCGTCCTGAATCCTGATACGGCTTCCCCGGCTGCTTGGGAACTGCACTATCTGAAGGGCGGGGAAGAATACAACACACAGGGCGGCTCTGCCCAGGATGTGGGGGTAAAGGCTGTGGATGACAAAACCCTGGAGGTAACCCTGAAAGCACCTACGCCATATTTCCTTTATCTGACAGCGTCCAGCAACTTTTTCCCTGTCAAGCAGGAGGTGGTGGAGGGACAGGAACCCTGGACCAAATCCGCGGATACCTATGTGTGCAACGGTGCATTTACCCTGGAGAAGATAAATCCCCAGAGCAGCTATGTGCTGAAGAAAAATCCCAATTACTATGACGCTGGTTCCGTCAAACTGGACGGAGTGGAAATCGTGATTATCCAGTCTCCGGAGTCAGCCCTGTCCGCATATAATGCAGGTGAGATTGACGCTATGGGCGATAACCTGGTAACTTCCCAGGCCATTGACCAGTATGGGAATACAGAAGAACTGAAAGGATATGACAAGATTGGAACCAGATATTACGATTTCAACTGTTCCAAAGAGTATCTGTCCAATCCGGATGTGAGAAGGGCCCTGGCCATGGCTATTGACCGTAGGACAATCTGCGAGTCCATCGTTCCGTCAAAGCCTGAGCCGGCCTACGGATTCGTGCCTTATGGGATACCATATGAAGGCTCCTCCGAGGATTTCCGCACCGTATCAGGTGATTTGATTCAAGAGGATGTGGAAGCTGCAAAGAAACTCCTGGCAGACGCGGGATATCCCAATGGAGAGGGACTGCCTGTTCTGACCTTTATTGTTACCAACACAAAAGAGAATAAGGACATTGCCCAGGTAATCCAGTCCATGTGGAAGGATAATCTTGGAGTCCAGGCAGACATTGTTACCTTTGAGTCCAAGGTGTACTGGGATGAGCAGAAGGCCGGAAACTTTGATGTTTGCTTTGACGGATGGACCGGTGACTATCTGGATCCGGACACAAACCTGAACTGCTTTACCCAGGCCCGCGCCTATAACCAGAACCGCTGGAGCGGGGACAATGCCATGAAGTATGACAGCATGATAGAAGAATGCCGGAACCTGGCGGACAACAGCAAGCGTATGGAGATATTCAAGGAGGCGGAGGCCATCCTGATGGATGAGATGCCCATTATACCGCTGTATTATCTGAATGCCATCGTCCTGGCTAAGCCTGATGTGACCGGTCTGGTGAAGAACGCAAACGGCCATACCCTGTTCAGAAATGCGGATAAGCTGTAATGGCTATGATTTAAAACAGAAGATTGGCAGCGCCGGATATCTCTCCTTTGGCAAAGGTAAGGGATCCGGCGCTGCTTTTTGCATGGATATAAAGCGTATTTACTCCGTTTAAAAGCAGGGGAGATATTGAAAGCAGTACCTTTATATGTTATACTGGACCAATCAGATTGTTTCTGAACAATCTATATAAAAATCTTTTCCGGCATAAAATCCAATGTTTTTGCCGGGTACTGGCGTATCTGCCGGGATTTCCGCTCATATCACATAAATCAAATAGTTCATGGAGGACAATGCCTATGGGAAAATGGCACAAAGGGCGTATCAGACGTTTTTTTAGGGAAGGAAAGAAAAAAGTGGATTTGCAGCTAAAACAGCTGGCAGACAGCGGAAGGCCCCTGGATATAAGCCTGACCAATGACTTCGCCTTTAAGAAAACATTCCGCAACAAGACTGCGCTGACAGGGCTTTTAAGCAGTCTGCTGGACATTCCGGCAGGTGAGATCACCAGTCTGGAATTCCCGGACACATTTCTCCACGGGGAATATGCTGATGACCGGGAAGGAATACTGGATGTAAAGGTGCGCCTGAACCACTGTAAGAAAGTGAATATAGAAATACAGCTTTTGTCACATCCTTTCTGGGAAGAACGGAGCCTCTTTTATATCAGCCGTATGTATACAGAAGACTTTTTGAAAGGCCAGAATTATGATGCGTTGGAGGAGTGTATACATATCAGCATCCTGGGATTTCCACGGAAAGGAACAGAGCATTTTTATTCGGTCATACGGCTTATGGATGATAAAACCGGGTGTGTCTATAGTGGCAAAATCAGCCTGCGTGTGCTATACTTAAGTCAACTGGTTTCCTGCAGTGAAGAGGAAAAACAAACAGAGATATATCACTGGGCAAAGCTTATATCCGCCCGTGACTGGGAGGTGCTTAAAGATATGGCAAAGAGAAACCGTTATATGAAGGAAGCGGTGGAGGAACTGGAACGCCTGAATGCCGACAAAGAACTGCGTTATCTGTACCTGGAGCGCCTTAAGGCAGCCAGTGACGAAGCTACCATGCAAAGCTATTATAAGCGGCTTGCAGAAGATGCGCAGAAGAATGGGCTGGAGCGGGGCTTGGAACAGGGCTTGTCGCAGGGATTGGAACAGGGCTTGTCGCAGGGATTGGAGCAGGGATTGGAGCAGGGATTGGAACAGGGATTGTCACAGGGATTGGAGCAGGGCTTGTCACAGGGCATTAAAGCCCTTATAAAAGATAACCTGGAAGAGGGGAAAGACAAAAAAGTCATACTGGCCAAGCTGGAGAAACATTTTTCATTGACAGAAAAAGAGGCGGAGGCCTATTTTGATATGTATAACAATATGAGTTAAGAAACAGAACCGGCCAAAAGGCCGGTTCACTGTTTCTCTATTCTGTTTTACCATGGGATAGGTCAATTATTTCTCTGTATGAGGCAGCCGTCCCCTGAGAAAACGCTTTTTTAATTCTGAGAGGCTAAATGGAATCAGAGGATAAATATAGCTCTTTCCGGCAATGGTTCTGTTGAATATGATGGCACAGGCGGACAGGATGAGTCCGATGACAAATCCCCATATATTCAGGATGGATGTCAGTATTAATATGATGATACGCATGAATTTCATGGCATATCCTAATTCAAAGCTGGCCTGGGAATAATTGGCAATGGTAACAAAGGCCATGTAGAGCATGGTCTCACTGTTGAACCAACCTGATTTTACTGCATATTCGCCCAGAACAATACCGGCAATCACACTGAGGGGGGTGGTCAGCATATTGGGGGTATTGACAGCCGCCAGCCGCAGGCCGTCAATGGCAAATTCCAGTATAAGAAGCTGCCAGATTAAAGGCACATTAAGCGGGTCCGAAAGCCGGATAAATGCCAGCCAGTCCGGTATGAGCTCCGTATTCTGCATGAACAGAAGCCATGTAGGGGTTAGAAGCAGGGACAGCAGGGATATGGTCATCCTGGACAGACGGAGGTAAGTGCCTGTAATAGGAGGAAAGTAGTAATCATCTGCCTCCTCAATGATATCAAAGACAGAGGAGGGAAGTATCATGGCAGAAGGAGAGTTGTCTACCAGGATGATGATATTTCCTTCCAAAATTGAGGCGGCAGCTGTGTCCGGCCGTTCTGAAAATTTAAATTTCGGGAATGGATTGAACCATTTATAGGGAAAGAGACACTCTGCCAGGCTTTCCTGATTCATGGTCAGCGCATCTACCTTCAGATTCTGAATCCGTTTCTTGATTTTATCCAGGAGCTGCTTATCAACCCTGTTTTCCATATAACAGATGGCAATGTCAGTGTGGGAGCTCTCTCCGGCAGATGTTATTTCCACGGTAAGCCTGGGATCGCGGATTCTCCGCCGAATCAGGGCCGTATTAAAAATCAGGGTTTCCACAAAGCCATCTCTGGAGCCCCGCATGACTTTATCCTTTTCCGGTTCGCTGACACCGCGGGAAGGATAGGTGCGGCAGTCAATCGTAATACATTTATCATAACCGTCAATAAAGAGGCAGGATACACCGGACAGCAGCTGAACGGTCATATCCTGGTCATTGGAAAGCAGTCCGATCTCTCCGTATGGAACATACTGTTTGGAGAAGCCGTGGGCGTCCTTTGGCATATCCTCCGGCTTGATGGTGGAGAACACCTGCAGAATTTTCAACAGGGATTCATCCTTTGTAAAACCATCTATGAAATAAAGACATGCTTCCCGGCCGCCGATGTGGACTACGCGGTAAACCACGTCAAAATTCGTCTCTACATTCAGCTTCTTGTGAAGGTAAGTAATGTTGTCTTTTAAATTTTGGGAAAATTCCATGGTTTCTTCCTTTCTGTGTGACTTCAGATAAAAATTATGGCTTAAGTTAGTATGTACCGATGAAAGATAAATATACAGAAGACATTTGTCTTTGGTCTGCGGACGGATGGGAGAAATTTATATAAAAACTTGTATATAGGGGAAAGGAATTCACTAATATGCACAAAAATGATTGACAAATCATGGGAGCGGTGGTATAGTGTCCATGTAAGAAGCACAAAGGAGTGCCTTACGGGTTTTTGTTTGGTATGGGGATGCCAGATAAACTAATAGTGTGACGGTTTTTGATCGTGACTGAGAGCTGCCTTCTGTGGGGGAAGGGCGGCTCTCATTTTTTTGTCCGGATGCTTCCGGCATTCTGCCCCGGTAATGGCAGCGGGTATAAAAACTGTCATCCGGGGCTGTTTGAGGAGTGTTTTGCCGGAAGGAATCAGATTGATTTTTTCCACAGTCCGTGAAGATTACAGTAAGCGTAAGCAGCAGCAGGAGCGTCCCCTTCTTCCAGGGTGAAGGATGCCACTGGTTCGCAGTCAGGGGTCAGGGGAACACGCATGACACAACCGGCTTTTGTCACAAGGCACACCCATCCGATGCTATGTTCCTGACCCATGGGATGGAAAATGTTTCCAACCTTGACTGTTACATGGAGTCCGTCCTGTTCCACTACCGGAAGATGTTTTTCCGCTGCGCCTTCAGTGGCTGCTGGGTCCAGGATTTCAAAGGGTTTGCAGGAATCAGGGAGAGCTGCATTGGGAGCCGGTGAAAGGGCCTCCAACACTATATTGTGGTTTTTGTCAGTCAGGAATACCGGTTCATTCTTCATGAAAATCCTCCGTTCTCAATCGTCAGCAGGCCGGCCTTATGGAATCGGACCTGCAATTTTTCTCAGTTTCCATATTATTTTCCCGAAAATAGTGCACTCTATTCATAAAGCATTTAGGCAGACCTGGCAGGGAAGATAACTTACTATTGACATATTTCCTACAGGAATAGTATGATATACTCATGGCAGGATAAAATTTAAGACAAAGGACGTGAACATACATGCTAGTATCGACAAAAGGCCGTTATGCTCTCCGCACTATGGTGGATTTAGCCATCCACGGAGACGGCGAGCCCGTTAAAATAAAAGACATAGCCAACCGGCAGGGGATATCCGGTAAATATCTGGAGCAGATTATCTCTATCTTATCCAGAGCCGGATTTGTGCGCAGCATCAGGGGAAATCAGGGGGGTTATTATCTGGCCAGACCGTCATCGGACTATACGGTGGGTTCCATTTTGAGAATCACAGAGGGAAGCCTGGCTCCGGTGGACTGCTTAAGCGGAGATAAAAACCCCTGTACCAGGCAGATGGACTGTGTGACCCTGCGTCTGTGGCGCGAGCTGGATGAGGCCATCAGCGGAGTGGTGGATAAATATACGCTGGAGGATTTGGTACAGTGGCAAAAAAGCATGAAGGATAATTATGTGATATGATAACTAAATGAAACAGGAGCGAATTTTCCTATGGGACAGATTCTGAGAATCTCAGCTTTTATCAATCAATGGAAGAAAGACAGGCGGGTAAGAACCGGTATCACAGTGGCTGCGGTGTTTGTATCCGCTCTCATCCAGTCCTATGCACTGCAGGTTTTTGTGCGGCCGGCCGGTATCATATCCGGTGGATTTACAGGCATGGCCATGCTTGTGGAACGGCTGGGGGAATTGAACGGGCTTAATATTCCCATGCAGGTCACCATGATTATGCTGAATATTCCGGTGGCAGTCCTGTGCTGCAAGGGAATCAGCTTCCGTTTTACCATATTTTCCCTGGTCCAGGTATTCTTAAGCAGTATTTTTCTGCAGATATTCAACTTCAGCCCCATCTTTACAGATGAGGTGCTGAATGTTATTTTTGGCGGCGTCATCTTTGGAAGTGCAATCGTCATTGCTCTCAGGGGAAACGCGTCCACCGGAGGCACGGACTTTATAGCCCTGTTTGTATCCAACCGCACCGGGCACTCCATCTGGTCCTATGTGTTTTTTGGAAATGCTGTTATGTACTGCTTTTACGGTGCCATTTTCGGCTGGAAGCACGCGGGATACTCCATTATCTTCCAGTTCATCTCCACACGCATGATTTCCGCCTTCCACCACCGCTATGAGCTGGTTACCCTTCAGGCAACCACCATGAAGGGGCAGCAGGTGGTGGACGCCTATATCAGCCATTTCCGCCATGGAATGTCCTGTGTGGAAGCTATGGGAGGGTACAGCAAAAAGAAAATGTACCTTTTAAATACAGTCATATCAGCCTATGAGGTAAACAACGCCATCCACATCATGCAGGAAGCAGATGAACATATCATTATCAATGTGCTGAGGACACAGCAGTTTGTAGGCAGGTTTTACCGGGCGCCCCTGGAATAGGGCCGGTATGAATCATTATAAAACGAAGAGGGATATCTGCGGCTAAGCCAGCCCGCAGATATCCCTTATGATTTCTCCTGCAATAACAAGTCCGGCCACAGGCGGTACAAAAGAAATGCTTCCGGGAGTGGCGCGGCGGCACCCGGTATCCTCCGCTGTCTGTCCGGGGGTAAGAGGCTGTTCCGGCGACCAGCAGACCTTTAGTTCCCTGATGTTCCTGGCTTTTAGTTCCCTGCGCATTACCTTGCAGAGGGGGCATACAGAGGTCTGGGAGATATCGGATATACGAAAGAGTTCCGGGTGAAGCTTGTTGCCGGTACCCATGGAAGCGATCACAGGGACAGCGTGGGAGGCGGCAAAGCCTGCCAGGGCAAGTTTGGCTGTCACGGTATCTATGGCATCCAGGATATAATCCACAGAGCTGCCCTGTCCCATCTGGTGCTTCATACGTTCAAAAAGGCTTTCTATATTATCGGGAAGCACAAATTCCTCAAAGGTAATAACCTGTGTGCCGGGACAGATGTCAGCAATTTTGTCCTTCATGACCCGGGTCTTAAACTGCCCCATGGTACTGTGGAGCGCAATACTCTGCCGGTTAATGTTGGTGAGGGAACCGTATCATTGTCCACAAGAATCAGGCGCCCCACCCCGCACCTGGCCAGGGCCTCCGCTGCATGGGACCCAACCCCTCCGACTCCGAATACAGCCACTGTGGAGTTCTTAAGCTTACTCATCCCCTCAGTGCCTATGAGCATCTCAGTTCTGGAAAATTCATTTATCATCATAGAAACAACTCCTGTATTTTATTTGTTTTTATGATTGTATAATAGAATTGAGGGGATGTAAATGGGGAGTTTTCCCCAAACTCTTCCCTGGTTCATGTACCTATCCGGCCCAATTCCTCCCTATATTTTTCTGTCAATCTGTGGTATATTAAATCAAAACAATTATTTTCAATGGAGG
>OKFX01000293.1_pt1 | contig 22523 bp, 19 predicted proteins | sample 1633441 | NCBI WGS metagenome assembly OKFX01 (sample SAMN04436775, study PRJEB24849) | human gut metagenome | biome: human gut; feature: NICU; material: stool | host: Homo sapiens | place: USA: Saint Louis, MO | collected 2011-03-21
GTTTTCTCTAACGGTGCCAAGGAAGAAATTTGATTGTTTCTTGCATACAGTACACGCAGATTAGGAACAGTGCTTAAAGCTTCCAGACTAGCAATCGTTTGATTCATAATACTCAACTCTTCTAGACGTGGCTTATTCGCCAAGGGCGCAATTGTTTTTAATTGATTATTTTCCACATAAAGACGGAGTAGGTTATTTGCTTCCGTAAGCCCATCTAAAGTAGCAATCTGATTATTGGCAGCCCAAATGGTTTCTATATTACGAAGAGAACGAAGCGGGTCGAAGGAAGTCACTCGATTATTCGGCGTGATTTTTGACGGATGATCTGTCGTATTTTGGATACTTAAATTTTTTAAAGCAGCCATTCCTTCAAGTCCATTTAATGTCGTTAATTGATTGTTCTCAACATACAAGCCTTCTAAATTAATTAATCCTGCTTGACCTAACGGACTAAGATCAGCTATTTTATTGTTTCTCATATATAAAAAACGTAATAGCTTAAATTCACCTTTAGCAAAAGGACTCAAATCTGTTACATTGAGTGAATCTTGAAAAGATAATTCTTCTAAGTTTCTTAGGTATTGAACTCCTTCCACATTAGAAACAACGACATTTTCTAAAATAACTTTATTCAGTTTATCCAATTCTGCTTGGGTGACAGTATTAGAGGTCCGAGATTTGCTTAACTGTTTTCTGATATTTTCCGCAAAGGCTGGATCAGGAAATAGTGTACTGATAGGCGTCGCTTTATCTAAGACAGCACCTGCGTATAATTGGGGCATCATCAGTTGTGCTTCCGTTATCGCTAGTGCTTCATTTGGCGGCTCTTCACTTGTTTCAACAGTCGTTAACTCTTCTGATTGGGGAATCTCCGAACTACTGGTTGCTGAATTTTGCTCTTCTGCCGATGAAGTTTCTGGAATCTTTTCTTCTGAAACAGATGAAACATTTTCTTCACTGGAGGATGCAATTGTTTCGGTCGTTTCGGCGAAAGTTGTTACAGGAAGTAGCAAACTATTACCCAAAAGTAAGGCACTAACTGCGGAGATGCACATTTTTTTCATAAACTTCACCTCCTGATATTTTCTTAATTATAGTGAATATCAACTGAAAATGGGTTCAATTACGACAAACTGTCCAAATTAATTTGTATAGACAAGACAAAGAGCGCCAAATAGGGTTTTCTACCCCTATTTGGCGCTCTTTGTCGCTAAACACAACCAGAATGTATTATGACAAATTCTCAATTATGCCTAGTTTTCTTTTATTTCTTTTAAACTATCCTCTATTTTTTCCAATTGCCCAGCAAAAAATTCTTGTTTGGCTTTTGGTAAAAACAATGTGATAGATAAAAGGATCTGTTCTTTAAAGATTGACCAATCTGCGAATATTTCTTCATTGGTTAAAATCATTTCTATTTTTTCTGCTATTTTTTTCCAGAGGATCATTCGCCAGTTATTTTCACCCACTTCATATTCTTTAAACATGCTTAATACATGAAGAATATGGGGAACATTTTGGCTGACAATCGCCGCAAATAAAAAATCAATAATTACTTGCTCGATAATTTCTAGCGAGCGAATATCAATAATTTCCCGCTCATTGACAGATTGTAGTACACGAAAAAGTAACGAAGTTGGAAACGGCTGCAAGCCAACGTTTTTTTGTAATGCTAAAAATTTCAAATTAAAAATAGTATACACATCGGCATTAATTAATCGTTCCAGAATCTGATTTTCTAATGCAATAATTTCCTCTTTTGTCACAACCGTTTGAGGGTTAAAAAGATATTCCAACGCCAACATCGAATACATTACTTCTTGCTTTCCTAAAGCAAAAGACGATTTCTCATAATACGCCCGATAATCTGCAACGATTCGACTACTTTCTTGAAAATTTTTACTAAAGATTGCTTGATTAAACTGCTCCTTAGCTAAAACTGTTTTGGACATTGGCGTTAATTTTTCTGTCATTTCCATCGGCGAAATAGACAAGATTTCGACAATAATGGCTAAATCCGAAATACGCAATTCACTATTTCCTTGGACAAAGCGTTGATAACTTCGACTAGAAACACCATTTTCATCAAAGACACGCAGAGGAATATTTTTTCCTTTACGAATCCGTTCAATTTCTTCACCTAGCGGCCGATATTCCATATATTCTTTTTGTTTCAAACGAATTACTCCATTTCTCTTTAAATAAGATAGCAACTAAGTTGAACGGTTATTCCCCAATGCTTAAAATTGTGCGAATATCTTCTTCCGTCATTTTCGCTAATTGCTCTTCATTTCCTTGAATCACTTTTTGGAACAGCTCGCGTTTTTCTTGCTGTAAGGAATTCATTTTTTCTTCAACCGTTCCTTCTGCAATCATCCGCCACACTTCAACAACCTTTTTTTGTCCCATGCGGTGCGCCCGACCAGCCGCTTGTTCTTCGACTGCGGGATTCCACCATAAATCGTATAAAATAACTGTATCTGCACCAGTTAAATTTAGTCCGGTTCCCCCTGCTTTCAATGAAATTAAGAAGACATCTTTTTCTCCTTCATTGAAGGCATTCGCCATCGTTAACCGATCTTGAGGCTTCGTACTTCCTCGTAAATAGAACGTCTCTAAACCTAATTCATTCAATTCTTTTTCTAAGATAGAAAGCATACTTGTGAACTGAGAAAATAATAGGACACGACGATTGTTTTCTTTGGCAGCCACTAAAAAGTCTTTGACTTGTTCCACTTTGCCAGAACCTCCCGTGTAATCCTCAATAAACAAACGCGGATCGCAACAGATTTGTCGTAAACGGGTCAAGCCTGCTAAAATACTCATGCGATTTTTCTTGAAGGTCGCCTGATCCATTTGACTGACATCTGCTTGCATTTGTTTTAGATAGGCCAAATAAACCGTTTTTTGTTCTTCTGTTAAGACACTGTACATATTATTTTCAATTTTTTCTGGTAAGTCTGCGAGCACCGTTTTCTTGTCTCGTCGTAAAATGAATGGTTGAATCATTTTGGCAATTTCTTCCGGCTTAATTTCTCGAAAGGCTTTTTTGCCTGGGAACAATCCCGGTAAGATCATTTGGAAAATTGACCACAGTTCATCTAAATTATTTTCAATTGGTGTGCCACTTAATGCAAAACGTTGCGGTACTTTTAAACTTTTTAAGGCTTGCGCCGTTTTAGTCCCACTATTTTTAACCATTTGAGCCTCATCTAAAATCAAATAGCCGACACGCATTTCCTGATAAAGCTGAACATCTTGTCGCATACTTGCATAAGAAGTAATCAGAATATCTTCGGTGCTATTTTGTAAAAGCGCTGCTCGTTCTTGGCGATTGCCAGAAACCACTTGAACATTTAAGGTTGGCGCAAAACGTTTGACTTCGGCTAACCAGTTATAGGTTAAACTTGCAGGAGCGACAATCAAAGCTGTCCCTTTCAAGCGCTCTTCTTCTTTTTCCGAAAGTAAATAGGTAATGGTTTGCAGTGTCTTCCCTAAACCCATTTCATCAGCTAAAATACCGCCAAATTGATAATGGCTAAGCATTTTCAGCCATTTATACCCTGTTTCTTGGTAATGGCGTAACGTTGCTTGTAAGGTTTTGGGGACTTGCGCTTCAAAGTTTTCTGGATGTGTTAAATCCGTGACCATTTTTTTAAAGGAATCTGAAAAATGTGCCCGCTCGTTGTCTTCTAATAAACTTTCGATCATGAGACCTTGATTTTTGGGCACATGAATGACATTGTCTTCTTGATGCATATTTTTTCGTAGCTTCGTTAAAATTGCACTTGTATGGAAAAATTCCTCTGAGTCAAAAGCAAGAATTTCACCACTTTTTAACGTATAAAAAGCATCATTACGTAGCAGACTAGTCAATACTGCATCGATTTCGGTTTCATCAATGCCAGTGACATCAAACCGAATATCCAACCAAGAATCCCCTTCCGCAACTTCAATCGTTGGTTGATGATGCTGGGCATCTAAATACAATTCCCGTAATTTCCGTCCCATCCGAACTTCTCCTAATTGACGGAAAGCTGGTACTTCGGATTTAAAGAAATAATACAAGGACTCCCCAGCAGGTAAGACTTTTTCAAAGCCTGTGGTTGTTTGCTGATAGGCAAACTGTTGAAATTGCTGCTTAATTGCTGTTTCTTTTGCTTTATCTCGAACGATTTCTTGATTGACTTCAGGTAATTGAGCATATTTCGGGTTTGTCGAGAAAATGACTTCTCCATAGTGATAGTCAATTCGAGCATTAATCCGACCTTTAATTTTCTTAAAAATAAAGACTGCTTTTAAAGGATGATGGACGACTAGTTCTTCAACTGATTCTTCAACAGACACTCGACCAATTTTTTCCAATAATGGTAACACTTCACTAAATAAATCAGAAACTGTTTCTTTTTCATAAATAATTGACGGCTCTTCCAAGCGTTTCATTAATTGAAGTAACGTGGTGTAGATGGCTTCCTGCTCTTCTGTTAGTAAATAAACCGTTTGATCCGCAATCGCCCAGTGATAGTGGGCTAGAAACGTTGTAATAGGATTCTGAATAGTTAATTTGAAGCTTTGTTCCTCGGTTTTTTGCACTGTAAACGTAAGTGGCAAACTGGTTTCTTTGAACGTTAGATAGCGATACTTATGAGTTTGATTGGTTAATATAAACTGACCCGTTCGATTCATTTTTTCAACTAACGATTGACTGCGATCAATTGGTAATAATAGATAACGTTTGTCGATTTTCCCTTTAACTTGAATACCGTTTGCACCTAATAATTGGCTGGTATGATAAATTGCCGCAAGTTCTGTTAAAATTTCTTGAATCTCCATTGAAAAAGAATCATGTAGCAAAGTAAATTGGTGTTGCTTATTCACCATAAAAGTCATTTCTTTTTCATATGCTTGTAAAAAATCACCAATATTTTTCACAATATATGTTTTAGGTTTGGTGCCTTCCAAACCAATTTTTAAAGAAAGACCAATCGTTGATAATTCTGGATAGTAATTATTCGTTTCGATCACATCTAAATGAAATTCTAAACGTAAAGGCTGCAAGGGAACTTCGGCAGAAGCTTTGCTTAATTTGGCAAAGCCTTTGGTAAACATTTCAGCTGTTGATCGATTTGTTTTCTCAAAACTGACTGTTTGATTCGCTTGAATAATTCTTGACACGCCTCGTTGTTTCAGTGCCAGTTCAACTGCCACTGTATGCTTGCAATAGCCATGTTCCATCCAATATTGACATTCACAAACATCTTGTTCTTTGGCGGTACCATCCAATTCAACAAGATAAAGTTCTTCCCCTAAAACCTCAGACAACCAGATCCTTTTTTCTGGATTTTGAACGATAGATAAGACCCGGCCTTCTTGCATATATTCGCGCCCTTGTTCAACGATTCGCTCTGGAATACTCCATTTCATCGACTCACCTCCTCTTCTACTAAGCTAGCTGATAGTGAACGGTACTTTGACCATTCCCATTGCTTTTTATTTGTAATTGTTGTGGAATTCGTGCTTTTAATTCGCCAATATGACTAATAATCCCAATCATGCGGCCTTCATTTTCAATCGTTTCTAACGCCTCCATTGCCATTTCCAATGCTTCTTCATCTAAGGAACCAAAGCCTTCATCAATAAACAACGCATCAATTAAGACTCCGCCTGCTTGTTCTTGAATCACTTCTGCTAAAGAAAGTGCCAAAGCTAACGCTGCTATAAAACTTTCCCCGCCTGATAACGTGTGAGCGCTGCGCACCGTCCCTGAATTGTCATCATAAATATTGATTTCTAGCCCCGTTTGATTCCGATAACTACCTGCTTCGTGATTCAATTCAAATTGATAACGACTATTGGTCAGGCGGTCTAAACGCTGATTAGCGACTGTCAGCACTCTTTCTAAATACGTTTGTAACATATACCGTTCAAAACTAATTTTTTTAGGATTATTGCCATTCACCGTATCTGCCAATTGTTGTAGTGCAGCAACTTCCTCAAACTTGTCTTCAATTGTTGTTCTTTGCGCATTAATTTCTTGAACCAACTGTTGGTTGTTCAGCATTTTTTCATGCAGTTGATAGTATTTTTTTTCTTGTTCTTCAATTTGTTGTGTTATTTGTTCAATTTCTGTGGTGATTAAAGATAATTCTGGGAACGTATCACTAGATAATTTTTTTTCAATTTCAGCGAGTTGGATAGTCAGTTGGGTTTGCTCTTGTTCAAATAAAGCAATTTGTTCTTGCTGACTTTCTAGTGTCGGTACCTCTTTCAACCACTCCGTCAATTGGTCCTCTGTCACTCCTTGTTCCGTTAAAACTGCGTTTAACTGACTCTCAAGTTGTGCGACTGTTTGTTGAAGTGTTTGTTGTTCTTTCTCCAAATGCGTCAACGTACTTTCAAGGATCATTTCTTCTTTCTTCAAGGTTTCTCCTTGTGTCGTCACGTTTTCTTTTTGACGTTCAAATGCAGAGAGTTCTTCTTGAAGCAAAGCTTGTCGTTTAGTCATTTCTTCGTATGTGACGGTTGCATCCAATAATTGGCTAGCAATCATTTGCTGCTGGATAGTGATTCTTTCCAGACTTTGTTGCATTGTTTCTACTTGTTGTCGGAGCACTTCAAAGCGTTGGGAATTTTCAGCTACTTGTTCTTCTAGTTCCGCCAGACGGTCCTTTTCGACTGAAATTTCCGTTAGTTTTTGTGCTATTTGTTGTTTTTCTTTAGCTAATTGCGACTCAACTTCCGCAATTTCTGCAGGTGTTACTTGTGAAAAAGTTAGTCCTGTTAACGGCAACTGCAAGTCAGCAAACTGCGCTGCTAATTGTTCTTGTTCCTCAGTATACGCAGCTTCCTGTTCTTGTAATTGACTTTCTTTCTGTTGCTTTTCCGCCCCTAATGCAGAGAGCGTTTCAGTAAATCGTTGTACCGTTTTTTCAACTTCCGTTAATTCCCGTTCCGCTTGATCAATCTCTTCTAAGGAAACTTCTTGATGAGTTTGTTGCTTTGGATGTTCTAAAGAGCCACAAACTGGGCAAGGTTCCCCCTCTTCAAGTAACAAGCTTAATCGTTGGATTTGTAAAGAGGCCCATTGACTTTTCTTTGTCTGCAACTTCGCTTCTTCGACGCTTTTTTGTTGCTGTTCAACAGCAAACCGTTGTGTCAACTCGTGCAATTCCCCTTGGTTTTGACTAATTTTTTGCCAAGCTTTTTGATTTTTTTGCCAACGTTCTACAAAATTTTGCCAATGATCTGCTACACTAGAACATTCAAAATTTGCTTTTTCAAGTGTTCCTTCTTGTTCAATAAATTGTTTGGCTGTCGCCACTTTATCCGCTAATGTTATTTTTTCCTGTTGGCAAGATTCATACTCTTTTTGAATGGCTTGATAATTGGCTTGTTCTGCTATTTTTCGTTGAGCTAACTGTTCATATTCTTGGTATTGTGGTAATTGACGTTGAATCGTTTGAAGACGTTCTTGTTTTTCAGCAATCAATGGTTGTTGTTCTTCCAACTCACTCATGATTGCTTGCCAATCTGTCAATGCTTGTTGCGTTTCCATAAAAGCTTGTTGTTTGGACTTTGTTTCTTGCTCTTTTTGTTGTTTTTCGCTTCGTTTTTCAAAGACTTTTTCAGCTAAAGGTTGCTGTTTTTGGCTCCATTTTAATTGCTGAATCTGTTCCTTTAACCGCTCAATGACGGTTTCCTGTTCAGCTTGTTTTGCTTTCTTTTCCAGTAATTCTTCTTTTTGCTGTTGCAAGTTTTGTCGTTCTTCAATAGCATAACGAACTTGCTCTTTTGCTTGTTTGGCTTGTTTTAAGGTTGCAATTTGTTCTCTTTCAACTAATAATTGTTGCTGAGCCTCTTGTTGTTGGCTTTCTAATAATTGAAGTTTTTCAAAAAGTGTCATTGTCGGTTCAGGTTCTTCTGACCAATGCAACTGTTCTGTTTTCAGTTCAATTTTTTGCTGGGTTTCTTGAATTTCTTGATTGGCAATTTTTAAGCGTTCTTTTAAATTTTCGCTGAACAACTGATACAATTCTGTTCCGAATAAATTACGCAAAACCTTTTCTTTTTCATCACTTTTAGCAATTAAAAAAGTCCGAAACTCTCCTTGTGGTAACAATACAATTTGAGCAAATTGATTGGCATTCAAATGTAATAATTCTTGAATGAGTTCGTCCACTTCACGTCTTTTAGAATAGGCTCGTAGTTCTTTCCCTTGAGCATCTTTGACAATTAAAGAAATTTTGGCACTTTGTTTACGGACTCCTGTGCCACGTTTTTTAAAAAGTTCTTGTTCGGGAAGGCGGTTCAGTTCATAGAGAAACTCGTTATGTTTAAAAAGCAAAGTAACTTCAGTGGCTTCTGAGGGGTCAGCAAATGTGGAACGCATTTCTTTGCCTAAACGTAATTTCCCAGAACTTTCACCAAACAAAGCATAGCTCATTCCATCAAAAATCGTTGTTTTCCCAGCCCCTGTTTTTCCACTAATTAGAAAAAGTGAAGAATCTTCAAACTTCGTAAAATCAATGGTTTCATTAATATACGGTCCGAAGTTTTTCAATGTTAAAGATAATGGTTTCATCCTGTTACTTCCCTCTTTCTAATTGATTAAGTGTACTCAGTTCTTCTTGGACCCATTGTGCTTGTTGTTCTGTCAAGGCCTCTCCTGTCACATCGTTAAAAAAGTCATGCAGATGTTCTTCTGGTGAACGTTGTTCTATTTGTACCACTTTTTTCTGATTTCCGTTGCTTGTTTCTCGACCATTCAAACGTTCCAGCCCAATAATTTTGGGGTAAATTTTTCGCAATTGATTCATCATGTTGGGAATGATCGCTCGGTCGGTTAATTGGACATGTAAATAATTTTCCCGATTCACTTCTTGATAAAAAGCGGGATCCGTTAACTGCTGAAACGAGCCCGTCAATTGTTGAATGTCTCGCAATGGTTTCAACAAGCCAAACACCCTTTTCTTGTGTCATTTCTGATAAAGAAAATTTTACAGGCGAGCCACTGTATCGAGCATTAGGTGCCTGCAACGCATTTTTTCCATGTAAGTGGCCCAACGCGACATAATCAAAAGGCTCTAACAAAGCCGTCGGTACAACATCCAAACCACCCACTGTTAATTTTGTTTCAGAATCAGTTTTTTCACTGCCAGCGACAAAAAAATGACTAACTAACACCTGTTTTTTATTGGGGAGAAAAGATTCTTGCATTTTCGCGACAACTTTTTCCATCGCCGCCTGAATCGTTCGAATCGTTTCATCTTCAAAATATAAGCGAGCCGCAATCGGTTCAAAATAAGGCAACAAATAAAATTGGGTATTGTCGATTTCAATTGGTTGAAAGGCTTGTTCTAAACGCGTATTCAAATGAAATTGTGTTTGGTTAAACCAAGGGCCTCCTGTTTCTAAACGAGTGCTGCTATCATGGTTTCCCGAAATAGCTAACACGGGGAAATGCTCTTTGAGATTCATTTGAATCATCATTTCATTAAAAATCTCGACTGCTTCAACCGCTGGAACAGAGCGATCATACAAATCTCCAGCGATCACAACAGCATCCACTTGCTCTTCTTTCGCAATTGCTAAGATTTGTTTAAAGGCTTCCCTTTGTTCTGCCAATAAATCAAAACCATGTAATTTTTTGCCAATATGCCAATCTGCTGTATGTAAAAATTTCATTTTTTCACCGCCTAAAAAAGTCCTTCTTATTATTATAACAAATTTCTGGTATTTTTTAAGAAAATCGGACAGAAGAATTAGATTTTTAACAAACTTTTTTCTTAACACAAGAAAAAAGACAGGGAGCATCATCTTTTGATGAGACTACCTGCCAGTAACATTCCTATTTTGTAGCGGTTTGTTTTATTCTTTTTCTGTTGATTCATATTTAAAAGTTGGATCAATTTCTTTATCTAACTGATCAAATGCTTCTTGCATCCGACGTTCCACTTCAGCTAAACCGTCTTTATCCATTTTTTTAATATCGCTAATATCGATTGGCTCCCCAAAACGAACCGTTACTTTTTTACGTTTAAACAACTCTTTTAAAGTTAACGGACCTTGATAAACAGATGGCACGATAGGTACTCGCCCCATTTTAGCAATCAAGGCTACCCCACCTTTTAATTCTGAGGAATGACGCGTGCCACTGGGGAACATAATCAAACTTAAATCAGAATTTTTTAAAATTTTGACAGGTGTTTTAATCGCGCTGGGACCGGGCTTCTCACGATCCACCGGAAACGCATTCGCATGTTTTAAAATGAAACGTAAAACAGGATTTTTAAACAACTCTTTTTTTGCCATAAAGCTAAACTTCTTAGGACTGCCAGCAACAGCTAAATACAGCGGTTCCCACCATGTTCGATGCGGCGCAACTAAGACATAGTTTTGGTCTTTTGGTAATTTTTCTTTATTTTCATAATGTGCATTTCCATTAATCACAAATAAAATGACGCGAACCACGCCACGCATAAATGTAAAAAACATAATTTTCTTCCTTTCTTCTCTCCGCTTTCTAGTATGCCGAAAGCTCTACCTTTTGACAAGCTTTTTTTACGTCTATCAATTAGAGAAATAACATGTCCCTACTAATCTAGGGAACAGATTTTGTCATACGGGTTTAAAAGTAGTATAATACATGAACAATCAGATGAAAAGTTGGAGGTTCTTAATCTATGTTATTATCCGGCGAACGGATTGATCAATTATATGCGGATGATATTAAAATTATTCAAAGCAAAGAAGTCTTTTCTTTTTCCATTGATGCAGTCTTATTGGCTAATTTTCCGCAACTACCAAAAAAAGGCAAGATTGTCGATTTGTGTGCTGGCAATGGCGCGGTCGGCCTCTTCGTTAGTCGGAAAACAGCTGCAAAGATCGACCAAATCGAATTACAACCTCGTTTGGCAGATATGGGTCAACGAAGTATTCTATTAAATAAATTGGAAAAACAAGTAACGATGTATGAACGTGATTTAAAACAAGCGACAGAAGTCATCAAAAAAGATTCTGTGGATTTAGTACTATGTAATCCCCCATACTTTAAAGAACGACCAACTAGCCAAAAAAATCCAAACCCGCACTTAGCGATTGCCCGTCATGAAATTCACACGTCTCTTCAAGAAGTGGTCACTGTGTCGGCGGATTTATTAAAAACAAATGGTCGCCTCGCAATGGTTCATCGTCCTGATCGTTTCCTGGATATTTTACATGCCATGGAAAACGCCAATATTGCGCCGAAAAAAGCTCGGTTTGTTTATCCGAAGCCAGGCAAAGAAGCCAATGTTTTACTAATTGAAGGCATTAAGCAAGGCAAAAAAGACGGTTTTCGTGTGTTACCACCTCTTTTTACATACAATGAAAAGAACGAATACGAAGCAGAAATGAAGGCTATGCTGTATGGAGAATAAGAAATCCCATTATTTTTATGTTTTACTTTGCCAAGATGGTTCCTTTTACGGTGGCTATACAACTGAGCCAGAACGTCGATTAACCGAACATAATAGCGGAACTGGTGCAAAATATACACGGTTAGCCAAACGCCGCCCAGTCAAAATGATTCATACAGAGAAATTTGAAACACGTAGCGCGGCCACCAAAGCCGAAGCCGCCTTTAAAAAATTAACGCGTAAACAAAAAGAACAGTATTTAAAAACCTTTCATTAAGTGACAATAAGCAAAAAGAAACAGCCATCATTTCATTGATGAAATGATGGCTGTTTCTTTCTCTTTTTAAACTAAGTTCTCGACAAAATGAATAACCATTTCGGCTGATTTTTTCCCAGCTTCATCGATGAATTCGTCAAAGCTTTGAGTTGCTTCGCCATCTGCTGTATCACTCATTGCCCGTACAACTAAGAATGGAATATTGAACTGTGAAGCCGCTTGGCCAATTGCTGCGCCTTCCATTTCACAAGCTAAGGCTTCAGGAAACTCTTTCTTAATTTTGGCGATTTTCTCAGCGCTATCCACAAAAGTATCTCCAGTAACAATCAATCCTTTACGAATAGCTAAACCAGTTTTTTCAGAATACAAAGGCACACCACCAGGCAATTGTCCATAGGCATAACCAAAACCAGTGACATCAACATCAAAATAAGCTAATTTGTCTGCAATGACTAAATCGCCAACTTTTAGTCCTTCACCGATACCACCAGCAGAACCGGTATTAATCACCATATTTACGCCATATTGATGAATCAATAAAGTCGTGGTCACAGCTGAGGCCACTTTACCAATTCCTGAACGAACCACAATCACCTCGTGTCTTCCTAACGAACCAGAAACAAATAAAGCGCCTGCTCGTTCCCATGACATCGTGTCTGTCAATTTTTCTTTTAGAATTTTGACCTCTTGATCCATTGCTCCAATAATTCCAATTTTCATAGTGATTCCTCTTTTCTATAAATTCAAAACGATATATGCCACAACGGCTAATAAAATCGCTACAATAATAATTGCCTTGTTTAACCAAGTACTCCGTTCTCGACGCTTCGAGTATTCTCCTACTCGTGACTTGTTGATTGGTTTTTGTTTTTTCTTTTCTTTACGATAAAACGTCGAAATTTCTTTTTCTTTTCGCTTATACGCTTTTTCCGCCAGCTTCTGTTCTTCCTGCTGACGACGTTCTGCTTCTTTTTCCTCTGCTTCTCTGCGTTTGCGAAGTTCTGTCCGAGTGACTAACGGACCTTTGCTCATTGCGTGTCCTCCTTAAACTGTCTCTGCAGTAAATACAATTCCCAGTATTGTATAGCAAAAAGTGTTTTGGCATCACAAATCGTGCCCTTTGCCACTTCTGCTTTGGCTTCAGCTATTGTTAGCTCGTAAAGTTCCAAGATTTCATCTTCATCTTGAGGACGTGGATTTTCAACTTTCTGCAAATCCGTTGCCAAATAGAGAGCCAATTTTTCATTAGCAAATCCTGGTGACAGATACATTGAATTTATGTAGGTAAGCTGACCTGCACGATACCCAGTTTCTTCTTCCAATTCCCGCATAGCCGTCGTTTCCAGTTGATTTTCTTCTCCAGGATCAATTTTTCCCGCTGGAATTTCTAAAATCACTTGTTCCAAGGGTTTTCTAAATTGTTTAACTAAGACGATTTTTCCTTCTGCGGTTAACGGAATCATAGCTACTGCGCCTGAATGAAAAACCAATTCGCGTTTAGCAGTGCCGCCTGTCGGTAAAGCCACGTCATCCAAAAAAACATCAATAATCTTTCCTTTAAAAATTTCTCGACGTTGAAGTGTTTTTTCTTCGAAGTCCTCATAATTTAACATATCTTTCACCAACCTTTCTTGTTTATCATACCCTAAAATGATAAAAATCGCACCCCTTCTTCTCTAGTTAAACCCTTTTCAAAGAAAAAAATTTATTGCTTTAGAAAAAAATTACATTTTCGAAAAAAAATAGACATCCTTTCCCGTCCTACCCCCAATTAGGACGGGTCTTTTTTTGCGTTTTATACTTTTTTTCTTAGGATTTCACTAAATCATAAAATACATCTTCCGCTGTATGTCTTTTCTCTCACAGAGTATGCTAAAATAACTATTGTAACGAGAGCTGACTCTTTCGAGGATTAGATAGATAGGAGGAACTATATAAATGAACAAATTAAATACAAAATTACTGATTGGCTATATTCTTTTAGGAGCCTTAATCATTGCTGTCGCTAGAGAATATGGCTTCTTCGCTTTTGTGATTCTGGTAGGCTTTTTAGTATTCGTTCTCTATCGAAAAAAGAAAAATGCCGCCGACAAAAGCGATCAAATGCCTTACTTAACGAAAGATAAAGAAACCCATTATCGTGAGTTGGGGTTATCTCCACAAGAAATTGATTTTTTCAGAAGTACAATGAGCACAGCCAAAAAACAAATCATACAATTACAAGAAAACATGAATCGTTCAACTAAATTACGGGCGATTGACTTACGTAATGATACTACGAAGGTTTCTAAAGCTCTGTTTAAAGAGTTAGTGAAAGAACCTAAAAAGTTACACTTAGCCAATCACTTTCTCTATACACATTTACCAAATATCGTTGACTTAACAAGTAAACATTTAGAAATAGAACAACATGAAGTAAAAAACAAACAAACGTATGAAAAATTAGAAGAAAGCGCACAAATCATTGACCAATTGTCAAAATTAGTTAAAAATGATTATGAGGAAATCGTTTCCGATGACTTAGACGATTTAGATGTCGAAATGTCGATCGCTAAAAGCAGCTTGTCGCAAAAAGCTGCAACTGAGGAATCACCTCAAGTAAACGAAGACCAGCAATAATCATTAGGGAGGAAAAAAAATGACTGAGCAACAACCCAAAGAAACAACATCTGTAACCAATACATTGGACGATTTATTAAGTAATCCATTTTCATCAATGGATGAACTAACACCAACGCAACAAAATGAACTATCTGAGTTAAAAGAACAGCAAGCAGCTCCTCGTTTAATTGATAAATTACCACAAGAACGTCAAGCCCAAGCAAAAGAATTAGCTTCAAAAATTGATGTCCAAGATTCACAAGCAGTAATTACCTATGGTTCAAATGCCCAAATCAAACTCGGCGAATTTTCGCAAGCGATGTTAAACCACGTTCAAGCACAAGACATTGGTCCTGTTGGTGATTCACTGACCGATCTAATGTTTCGTTTAAATGAAGCCAATCCCAATGAATTACGTGCTGGCGAAGGCAACTTTATTCAAAAAATGTTAGGTAAAGTCAAACAATCCGTTTACGAAATTACCGCCAAATATCAAAAAATTGGTGCGCAAATTGACAAAATTGCTGTCAAATTAACCCATGAAAAAGATGGTCTTTTAAAAGATAATGCCATGTTAGATCAATTGTATCAAAAAAATAAAGATTATTTTGATGCCTTAAACATCTATATTGCCGCTGGGGAATTAAAAGCAGAAGAACTACGGACGCAAATTATCCCTGAAGCCATGAAAAAAGCGGAAGAATCTGGGGATCAAATGGATGTCCAAATTGTTAATGATTATAACCAATTCCTAGACCGTTTAGAAAAAAGAACCCATGATTTACGCTTGGCTCGTCAAATTACGATTCAACAAGCCCCACAAATTCGTTTAATTCAAAATACTAACCAAGCTTTGGCTGAGAAAATTCAATCATCGGTGAATACGGCGATTCCGTTATGGAAAAACCAAGTAGTCATCGCCTTGACCTTACTCCGTCAAAAAGATGCTGTGACTGCTCAACGTCAAGTCTCTGAAACCACCAATGACTTACTGAAGAAAAATTCAGAAATGCTAAAAATTTCTGCAATTGAAACAGCAAAAGAAAACGAACGTGGCCTAGTCGATATTGAAACATTACAAAAAACACAAAATGATTTAATTGAAACTATCCAAGAAACATTACGTATTCAACAAGAAGGAAAAGAAAAACGCCAAGCTGCCGAGATCGAACTTGGCCATATGGAAGAAGATTTGAAAAATAAATTATTAGAATTAACACCGTTTAGAACAAACTTCTTATAGTACAAGCCTGGGACAAAAATCACTTTGGATTTTTGTCCCAGGCTTGCTTTTCTTTTTACGCTTGAATATTGTATTTCAGCCACTTAATGATACAATAAAAGAAAACCATGTTTCTTTTTGAAAGGAGGAGCAATTGTGCCACAATTTGCTTCTAAAGCCGAAGAAAAAAATTATTATGAACGCCAAGCTAGCTTAGCAGAGTTTCTAACTTGGTATCATCAACAAGAATTACCTGAATATGAAAAACCCTCTTTAACCGTTGATATGGTTCTTCTTTGTTACAACAAGGAAGCCGATCAATTGAAAGTCTTACTGATTCAACGTAAAGGTCACCCCTTTAGAAACTCATGGGCGCTTCCTGGCGGTTTTGTTAATCGCAACGAATCTACTGAAGATAGTGTTTTAAGAGAAACAAAAGAGGAAACTGGTGTGGTGATTTCTCAAGAAAATATTGAACAATTACACAGCTTTAGTCGCCCAGATCGAGATCCTCGTGGCTGGGTCGTGACAGTCAGCTATTTAGCCTTTATTGGTGAAGAACCTTTAATTGCTGGCGACGATGCCAAAGAAGTCCACTGGTTCAATCTTGAACGACATGGTCAACATATCACGTTATCTCATGAAGATGTGGAAATTACTTTAGACTTGAAAACAGCGGCCTCTCTTGGTAAAGATACATTAGCCTTCGACCATAGTGAAATTATAATTAAGGCGTTTAATCGTGTTGTTGATAAAATGGAACATGAACCGCAAGTGCTTCAAGTCTTAGGAAAAGATTTCACCATTACGGAAGCCCGTAAAGTTTTTGCGAAGTTCCTCGGCGTTGATTATCGTAGCATTGACCATTCAAATTTTAAAAAAGCCATGACACAATATTTTGAAGAGTTAGGTGAACGTCCCGTTGGCATTGGCCGCCCTTCAAAAATTTACCAATTGAAAACAACAACAGGTTTCTAAGAGGAGGGAATATTTTTTGACTGTTTACTTAAGAAAAGCAGAACCTTCTGATTTGCCTGACATCCTTGCTATCATTGAAGATGGACGCCGCACCTTACAAAAAAGTGGCATTCCCCAATGGCAAAACGGCGATGGCCCGAATCAAGAAATTTTAGCAAAAGATATCGACCAGCAAACTTGCTATATTTTAATGGTTGAGGATGCCTTGGCAGGCGTTGGTGTTTTATGTTCGGAGATTGATCCTGCTTATGAAGCGATTTTTAATGGTTCTTGGCAACCTCATTCTCAAACTACGTATACGGCAATTCATCGTGTTGCTTTAAAAAGTTCCTTTCAAGGTCAAGGACTGGCTTTGGTGCTTTTGCGCTCACTGGTTACAGCCGCTCGTTTGCAAGGTGCTACTGATATTCGAATCGATACACATCCACAAAATCTCGCTATGCAGCACCTGATTAAAAAAGCTGGCTTTGTTTATCAAGGTGACGTGATTTTAGATGTTAACGATGGCGAACGTTATGCTTATCAGATGATATTGAAATAAAAAAGTTAGGGATAACTGCCAGATTGACAGCTATCCCTAACTTTTTACATCTTATGAACACTATGAGCGCTTTGAATGCCCTCACAGGCTTCTTTACAAGCTTGATTAATTAATAAATAAGAGGATTCTTTTTGGCGGATTCCTAATTGATATTTCAATTCATCTGTCACTTGGCAAGATTCACTTAATGCCTCTAACCAGAAAAATACTCCTTCTTTATACGTATCTAATCCTTCTAGCAAGATTTTCGTTGCTTCTTTATCATAATACGGCTCTAAATTTTTACGAAACATCATTTCTTCTGTAAAAAAACGATTCACATTATTTCGGCAAAACATATAAGTGTCACGGCCTCTCCGATGTGCAGCCTGATTACAACCGTATTCTTGAACTTCTTTAGAGATGGCTTTGAAAATTTCGTTGTATACTTCAATTCTTTGCATAATTGACAAAATGGTATCTGTATAACTAAACATAACTCCTTGCTCCCTTCCCCTTCTAAGTAACAAAAATTTGCTTGTTACTTTCATTATAAAGGGAATGTTGGGTTTATATCAAATGATACGCTGTTTCCTTGCTAAAATCCTTCGTTTTTTCCTTAGAAGAATAATAAGTAAGCGGATTATTTAATCTGTTATGTTCGGATTTTCTACACTTGGAAAATAAATTATTTTATAAAGCCATTTTCCGTTTTAACTGATGGCAACGGGCCGGTCTGTGTATTACCAGGAACACCAATATACGTATTGCCGTTGATGGAAGTCATTTCGTTTTCCTCAGCTGCTTCATCTTGAACGGTATAATCACTTTGATATAAAAATTCACCGTTCGTATGGAAGACATAGCCGTCTTGATCTCGTTCATCTGGCTTTTCTAAATTTAAAGACACACGTAATTGATGACGGACATTTTCAATACTATCTGGATATAGTTCAACCATACTGCGCCCTTCATTACTAAAAGTGCGCCAGTCAAAAGAAAGCTGTTGTTTATCATAATTGGTCCAAGTCAAACCTTCTTTGACTAAATGAGTCAATTCATTGGAATCCACATCAGTTTGAATGTTTCCATTTAACGAATCAATAATGTCCATTATTTTCATGATTGATTGACCAGATTTCAACTTGTCTTCAACTGCTTGAATAATTTCTTGTTGTCGGAATCCACGCATAATATCGTTATCGCTATGTCTTTCACGGGCATAAGATAAAGCTTTCGTACCATCTAAATGCTGTTTCCCTGCATCAAAATGAATGGATCCTGGCCCGTCTTTGGTGACACCATCAAACGCCTGCTTGACATTGACATCTATGCCGCCAACTGCATCAATTAACTTAATAAAAGATAAAAAGTTAAACACAACGTAATGATTGATTGGAATATTCAATAATTTCTCAACTGTGTTAACAGAAGCTGTTGGTCCATCGTAGGTATAGGCGGCTTCAATTCGCTGCATCCCTTGGTAATTTTTCGCATCAATTTGCACAAAACTATCCCGTGGCAAACTTAAATAGGTTATTTTCTTCGTCTTGTTATTCACGGTAATCACCATCATAGCATCAGTCCTAGTTGTGCCTAATTTCCGTTCAATTGTATTGTCTAGCCCCATAATCAAAAACGATTGACTATCTTTATTTTGCGCTTCATTATAATCATTTTTTATGGGAACATAGCCTTTATCAATTGTTTTCTTTAAATAGCTACCCGCTACAGCAAAGTATGCTGAGCCGACTGTGACAAAAACCAAAATGATGACTAAACTAATTAAGCTGATTTTTCGCTTCCTACTCATTGGCTGTACTTCCTCTCTCTTAAAAAGTCTCCACCATCATTACTACTCCTCTAAGCAGACAAGAGACAAGTCTATCTTACCAGTCCCCTTCAAAACTAAACATAGCAGAATTTATATAGGGGTATAACCTAGAGGAAACAAAAAAGAGAGGCTTGTTTGTTTAAAAGTCTCTCTTTTTTGTTATTTATTTTTGTGTTCTTTTTTGAACAATTCCACCATTTTTTGCTGTGGTTTTGGAAAAACATAGTCCGAAAATTGTTGTGCTGCTACCCATCGCTGCGACTCTAGTGTGGCTAATTCGCCTGTATTTCGGCCATAAAAGACTAAGATATGCCATTTTAAATGACTGAAAATATGAACGACTTCGCCTAAGGCACGTTTTTGCCAGACAACTGTGTCATAGTCAGCAAAAACATTGACAGGTTCTTCAGCAACCAAAGGCTCTGTTACAGGATCTAACTCTAAAGTTAATTGTTTTTCCGTTTCTATTGGTTGCGCCATTTTTTGCAATTGTTGAAATTGTTTTTTGCTAATTTCTTCAATCGGAAACAGCCACATATTGGCTAACAAACCGGTTTCAGGTCGTTGTTCTAATAAAAATTCTTGCTTTTTATTTTCAATAATAGTGCCGACATAATACACATCTTTCGGCTTAACTTTTTTTGATTTGACTGGATAAGCGGTCATTTTATCTACCTGATAGGCCGCACAATATTGCTGAAGCGGACAGCTTTCACACTTAGGTGAAGTTGGGGTGCAGACGGCTGAGCCTAGATCCATTAAGGCTTGATTAAAATCCCCTGGACGCTCACGATCGATGATTTTAAGCATCGCCGCTTCAAATACTTTACGACTACTCGCTTTTGCAATATCTGCATCAATTTCAAATAAACGGCTCACTACCCGCATGACGTTACCGTCAATTGCTGGTTCGGGGAGATTAAAGGCAATACTGCCAATCGCACCAGCTGTATAGGGGCCGATTCCTTTTAAACTCCGAATATCTTCGATTGTGTCAGGCATTTTCCCACCAAATTCTGAAACAATCTGTTGCGCTGCCACTTTTAAATTACGCGCTCGTGAATAGTAGCCTAACCCTTCCCAAGCTTTCAACAACTTATCATCTGGCGCTTCCGCTAAATCTTGAATCGTCGGAAACCATTCCATAAATCGATAAAAATAATCAATGACTGTATCTACGCGAGTTTGTTGTAGCATAATTTCAGAAATCCAAATACGATATGCATCTGTATTCGCTCGCCAAGGTAAATTGCGTTTTTCTCGTTCATACCAAGCTAAAAAATCTTCCTGGAATGAACTAACTTTTTCGGGACTCCACGCCTCCCAAGGCTCTTTATTCGTCATGTTCTACTTCCTTTTCGCTAATAAATTGCTGAATCAAATCATAGTCAAACCCTTTTTGGAATAAGCTTTGTTTTACTTTTTGGACTTTTTTAGAAAAATCAAATCGCTGATTGGCACGCCATAAACGTTCGCCTTCCTTGTTTAACGCTTGTTGTTCTTGTTCTTCGTCCTTTTCAAAAGCTAAAGATTCCAAAGCTAGATCAATGATTTCATTTGTAAAGCCCTTTTGCATCAGATGCAGACGCGTTTTCTGAAGTGCATCTTTAAAACTTTTAGTTCGATAGCGTTTCATGGCTTTTTCTGCAGTTGCTGTGGCAACATTAAGTTGTTCATCTAACGTATAAAAGGTCAAGCCATGCTGAATATCTTCTTCACTAATGCCTTTTTGCTTTAATTGTTGTGCTACATTTCGTGGTCCTTTATCACTGGTTCGCATAGCTGTCCGTACGTAACTTTCACTAAAAATTGCATCATCCAACAACCGCAGCTCTTCTAAACGTTGAACGATTTTTACTCGATCTTCAGGTACAATTTCTTTCTCTTTTAAATAAGTAAAAATCTCTTTCTTTGAACGTAATTGATAGCTTAAATAATTCATCGCCATTTGTAACCCGACATCATAAGAACTGGCTTTTTTTATTTCTTCTATTAAAGTATCTGATAACTCTTGGCCTTTTAGCAGACGCTGCCGTACTAAAATATCTTCCGAGACACGCAGTTTTTCGCCTGAAGATAGCCAAAGTAGATAAAATTCACCTTTATCTTTACTAATTCGTGTGATTGTTGTCATCTTATTCTCCTGCCCCTCTAAATCAGAACATATATTCTACTATACCATAGAATCCTTGGAAGCCAAATAAATAAAAATGTGCTAAAATGGGAGGAAGTGAAAAATGTGAGATGACTAAAGGATGAAAGAATATGACCCAACAACTAGTAAAAAAAGGCCAACAAATTTCTTTAAAAATTAAACGATTAGGAATTAATGGCGAAGGTATCGGCTATTATAAAAAATTAATTATTTTCGTTCCTGGGGCGCTACCGAAAGAAGAAGTGACTGCCACGATCACAAATGTTACACCAAAATTTGCTGAAGGAACCCTTCAATCTGTCAAAAAAGCTGCTAAAGATCGCGTGGTCCCTCCTTGTCCTGTCTATGAAACATGTGGCGGCTGCCAACTACAACATTTAGCCTACAAAGCACAATTAGACTTTAAAAAAGATTTATTAAAGCAGGCGCTTAACAAATTTAAACCAGCCAATTATCAAAACTATGAACTACGAAAAACAATTGGGATGGAGAATCCTTGGAATTATCGAAATAAAGCCCAATTCCAATTACGCCAAATCGATGGACAAGTAGAAGCTGGTCTCTATCAAGCTGATTCACATCAATTAGTACCGATTGATAACTGTTTGGTCCAACAGCCTGCGACAACCAAGGTGATGAATACATTAGTTGATTTATTGAATGACTTTCAATTACCAATTTATGATGAACGTAAAAATAGTGGTATCTTTCGAACATTAATGGTTCGAGTGGGCATCCAAACTGGCGAAGTCCAAGTAGTGTTCATTACACAATCGCTGAAATTTCCACAAAAAGAAAAAATGGTTCGCGCAATTAATGAACAATTACCAGAAGTTGTTTCTATTATGCAAAATGTCCAAAATAAAAAAACCTCTCTAGTAATGGGTGATGATACCCTTCACTTATGGGGCAAAGAAAGCATTGAAGAACACATTAACGACGTTGTCTTTGATTTATCGCCGCGAGCATTTTTCCAATTGAATCCAGAACAAACGGAAGTTTTATATAATGAAGGAATCAAGGCCTTAGATTTACAACCAAATGAAACTGTTGTTGATGCTTATTGTGGCGTCGGGACCATTGGCTTAAGTTTAGCGAAACAAGCGCATCAAGTTCGTGGTATGGATACCATTCCCGCCGCAATTGACGATGCTAGATTCAATGCAAAACGACTTGGTGTTACGAACACACATTATGCTGTTGGAACAGCTGAAGACTTATTACCTAAATGGTTCAAAGAAGGCTTTAAACCTGATGCCATTGTAGTTGATCCCCCACGGACTGGTTTGGATCGTAAATTATTAACGGCCCTTTTGAAACAACCACCTAAGAAAATGGTGTATATTTCTTGTAATGTATCCACGTTAGCACGTGATTTAGTTCAATTAGCCAAAGTATATCAAGTAGACTATTTACAATCTGTTGATATGTTTCCACAAACCGCTCGTTGTGAAGTTGTCGTAAAATTAACGAGAAAATAAAAAAAGGAGCGTGGGACAAAAATCACTTTGGATTTTTGCTCCACGCTCAAAAACTGATA
>OKFX01000304.1_pt1 | contig 21597 bp, 20 predicted proteins | sample 1633441 | NCBI WGS metagenome assembly OKFX01 (sample SAMN04436775, study PRJEB24849) | human gut metagenome | biome: human gut; feature: NICU; material: stool | host: Homo sapiens | place: USA: Saint Louis, MO | collected 2011-03-21
CTAACGCCCGTCAAACCGCCGCCAGGGGTTAAAAACACCCTATGCAGTGTTAAAAACCGCACCCAATATACCATATATGGGTTATCCACCGAAACCGGGGATACGTCTGTGGGGGATCGGCTTTCCTCGCATAAAGCCGAATGATGAAGCGCTGGATGAGAATGGTGGGTATATACGGGGCGATCGAGAACGGCAAGGAAAAATTCGTGCCGGTGATCGGTCAGCCTATCCATTCTACTTCCGACTTCTGGAATTATGCCAGAAAACGGAAGCAAATAATTGACACCGGCCCGTAACACGGGGCAGGGGAGGAGGGCAGAAAACACAACATGCAGTACCTATTGCTGAAAACAACCACTGCATCTTGCGTTTGTGGGGACAGGGCGGGGGCTTACCGGAAATAACACAAAGCGGAAACGGCAGGAAAGACAGAGGAAGCGTAAAGGGATGGGGCATGCGGGTTAAAGGGGCAGATCCCGTTAACCCGCTTCAGTGTTTATTCTTCGTCTTCAAATACCGAGCGTCTGATGGTCACAAAAACTTTTCCGTCGTCCCTGAACTCGTAGTCTTTAATCAGGGCGGCTTTTCGTAACATATTAAGCAGCGGAATGCACATATTGCGGTCAATAAGCGTTAAGGTGGCTTCGGTTCTCTGAACGAATATTTTTTTTAATTCTTTCTCACTCATGTCCTCCGCCATCTCTGCCAACCTTTTTTTATCAAGATAATTTTCGTCGATGAGTGATGTCATCAACCGCATTTTCATTTCCTGAGAAGTGGATTTAAAGAAAGCGGATTTTTTCACGTACAACGGCAGGTTAATTTCACCTTCATCTCCATCTAAATAAATATCCTCATAATGAAGATATAAATTCATTTTATTATCATCAAAAAACTGCGGGGAATGCATAAGACTGCCCAGCAGTCTGTCAAAAACCTCCTCGCTTTCTTCCTTACGCAGATAAAAATCGGTCGCTGTCATAAACACACTCTGATAACGGCAGAACCAGCTTACGAGAGCCTGACATAACCCGCTGTCAGTTTCGGAGGCATTTTTAATTACATGAGTGAAATTTTCCTCTGATAACGGTATTTTATTCATTTCCAGCAGGGAAATAAGTAAAGCGCTGGTGATGCTTTCATCGAAATAAAAGGTATTTATTTCTACGTGATTAATAATCTTTTTATAATCTTCGTCGCTAAATTCCGCGTTACAGACAACCTTCATATAGAGCAAATCGTAAACATCACCATCGCTAACCTCCGGACCGGAGAGTGATAGCGTATCGGCGTGGCGCGTCATGAAAGCGGTAAGAATCTGCATGTTGCAGTCTTCACCGATGTACGAGATCAGCTCCCCCCATTCTGCCTTTATCCGATCGTGACGATAGAACAAATCATGGAACGACAGCTGCTGGTTCGCGTCCGTGAGGCCAGGTTCAGTAGATATCTCCGAAAGTGTATCGAGGCAAAAGCTCATTTCTTTGACAATCCTGATCTTCATTTCATCGCTCAGGGCTCCCAGCGAGAGCACGTCGGTAACTGCTCTGCCCTGTTCATTTGAGTTCAGGAACACCTCACTCACGAAATTATCAGCATTCTCTTTGAAGTATTCCAGCGCTGGCAGACTGTAATCCTTTGCAGTCGTCCAGGGCAAGGCTCTGCAATTATCAGGGGTAACCTGCCAGCCAGGCAGCTGAGCGGCCAGGGTTATCCCCACGTTTTCTCCGGTCAGCAGGTACAGCGATTTCTCGCCAATAAAATACACGCAGTCCTTCTCGGTATCCGAAAGGGGGACGCTCAGGCTCTCATAACGCACTTCCAGGCTGGCTATGTGTGCAAGGAATGATTGAACCTCCTCAGGCTCAAGGAAGTCCACAATACCGGTACTAAGCGATTCCACATAACACCGGTAATCACTGCGCTTCTCTGCGCGATCGGGATTGATCAGTGAAACAACGGCCGCAGCGAGCCGGGCATAAGGCCCGGTATTATCATTCTCGCTGAGATGTGCCACCAGAATATCCAGATAGCCGTTTTTATCCAGCGCCCGCACAAGCAGTGCAGAAAAACTGCCAGACTCTAAAAAACGAGACTCCAGTGTAATCATTAAGTTAAGTACATGCTCCCCGGATTTATTGAAGAGCGTGGCAAGCATTTCATCGAAGCGCCCGTCGCCAGTTTTCAGCATATGCGCAACGATTTGGTGATGCATGGTGGCATCATGATGCAGGAGATGCTGTGAAGCGATTTCCATAATGACACCGCTGACGTCATCCAGAGCCACGTTTTCATTGGATTTAGTACTGGACATGCCGAGAGCCACGTTTTTGATGAACTCATTGTCATTTAAGGACAGGCCTCCGCCATGGAAAACGGAACGAGAGCGCATGAAATCCTGGTCGAGATAGCCGCGCGACAACAGCAAATAAAGAGCATCAGAGCCGCCGTAGCGCATTTCATCCCTGACGGCTTTTTTTTGTTCCACGCTAATGAAATCATGCGTATCAATTTCATCAATATAGTTTATCGCAATGGCATCAAACTTCTCTTTCTTTATTAACCTAATTAATTCCGCAAGTGATATGGCATTTCTTCGGCGTTTATCTTCACGGGCTTGTTTTAGCTCGCCTTGAACCCTGACAAAGTTTATCTCTCTTTCTTCCCCGACAAGATTTTTTCGGTGCTGATAGTTGTCAGAAATTTTGGTTCGCTCTGCGTCGGTTAATTCCTGAGTGATGTATCTGTTATGGGATTGGTAACCTATCGAGATGCCTGAGCTGGAAAAAAAACTTTCAAAGATAGCCTCATCGTTGATGAGCTGATTTGTATCAGCCTGCTGAGGTCCCTGTGAGTAATATCCGCTAGATTGCTGTTGTTTAAAGAAATAAACCATTCCCCTTAACTTCTCAGGCAAATATTCAGATATTAAACTTTCCCTGACGTCTTTGGCGGTTCTAGATTTTTCCTCGCGTATACCTGCCAGTTTTTGGCTCAAAGAATTAATGCGTTCATCAAGACCAGTGAAATAGTTTTCATGAAGCCTGTGCGTGCGGTATTGGTATATGAAATTATAAAGCACGCTTATTTTTTTGTCGATGAGACTGTAATCGTGCGCAAATATGTTCTTATAGAACACCATGGCGTAAAGGCTAACTCTTCTGTTAGTGTTATCAACAACCTCACTGAATATACGATATTCGTTAACAATGTTTTGCAGGGATCGCATATCGTTGATATACACAGCCGTGCCGCGCAGGCACTCTTCGCCATCAGGTATGATGGCTTTCATTTTACCATTTAGCAATGAGAATGAGTTCCTGCTATCCATAACCGGTACAATTGGCACAATGAAATCAAAAAACTTAGTGCGGGAGGCCGCACCAGAGAATATATCGTCTCGGACAGCATAGATAAATCTCAGGGGTTTATCTTCTGACAGGTTGTTATTTACTATTTTGTTTATTTCTCTCAGCTTGACAAATATTTCAGGATTTTTTAGCCTGTCCAAGTCTTCAAAAATTACAATGCGATATTCTTCAAGCTTGGAAAAAAAATACACTATCTCATCAAGGCAATTATTGAGCAGCGAAGATGACTCCTTGCTGTCAAGCTCCATTTCACCACTCAGAATCCCGACCTTATTGAGCTTTATCTTTTTATCAAAAATGCCAACTTTTGAGGCACATTCAGCAATATTATAAAGCGTCACCAGAGATAGGATAAACAGAGCAATCATTTTACCGTAAGGTAAGCCATTGATTAAATCATATATTTTTTCAGGTATTCCAGTGGACTGGTAAACTTTCTCATGGAAGATGAGAAAAAAAACACCACCTAAAGGAAGGAGTATTTTGAGTGATTCCCAAAAAACTCGGCGTATATGAGCTTTATTTCTGTTCAGAATACGGTCTATCCTGGAATCAGGAAGCGCATCTCTGTTCCTTTTATAAAGTATCTGCTGCAGAATGCTCAGTTCAACCTCCTGCGACTTTGCAGGCTCGCCATTCCCCGGCATATCGAAACCCGCAAGAGACACGTTGATAAAATGCCCTTTTTCATATTCCTCAAGAAAGGAATTGATGACGGTACTTTTTCCTGCTCCATACGAACCCGTAACGGCTATATTTCTGACGCTTTTCTGTGAAAGAGCAAATTTCAGCGCCCTGAAATATTCATTAGAAGGGGCCGTGGGTATTTTTTTTGGTGTAAGCGCCGTAAAACCGTAGTCAGGCATTGCCTCTTCATCAGGCTGCATTCTAATCAGGCAAGCTTCTAATTTTCTGCATGCATATAATGTCCAGCGTAATAATTTCATTTTTTATCCTTGAATAAAATTTATGCAGGCAGTCGGGGCCTTAACCCGCTTACATATGCACAAGTAAGACGGTGTTTATGAGGTGTACACACCATTATGGCCTGAAGCGATACGGAGGTTCAAATACGTCGCTGATGCTTCCCATGCCTTGTAACCATGCTTTCAACATTGACCCCATCGTATGACTTATAGCCTGATGCTCCTGCCAGCCCGTCCAGATCCGGTTTCCGGCTTTGCCGGAAACCGGATCTGGACGGGAAAGCGAAAGAAAATAGATAGGCTACACATATCCATATGCCACGCATCTGCATATACTATACATCTGCATATGCCTGCACTATACATACACCCTGCATCCACCTATACTGAGCCTATGCTGATGGGCCATGAGGCCATAAAACCAGGAGGACATCATGCGAACCGTATCGATATTTAAAAACGGCAATAACCGCGCCATCCGTCTGCCCCGCGATCTGGATTTTGAGGGGGTGAGCGAGCTGGAGATCGTCCGAGAAGGGGACAGACTCATCCTGCGTCCCGTCCGGCCGACCTGGGGCTCGTTCGCGCAGCTGGAAAAGGCCGATCCGGACTTTATGGCGAAGCGTGAGGACGTTGTCAGTGACGAGGGACGCGTTGACCTGTGAACAGGACCTATATGCTGGACACCAACGTCTGTTCGTTCATCATGCGCGAGCAGCCGGAAGCCGTGATCAAACGCCTGGAGCAGGCGGTGCTGCGCAACCACCGTATTGTGGTCTCCGCCATCACCTACGCGGAAATGCGCTTAGGGGCGATCGGCAAGAAGGCCTCACCGCGCCATGCGCCTCGATGCCGTGCTGCCCTGGGACCGGGCGGCGGTGGACGCCACCACGGAAATCAAGGCCGTGCTGGCCGCGGCCGGAACGCCGATCGGCCCGAACGATACGGCGATCGCCGGGCATGCCATCGCCGCCGGCGCCATTCTGGTGACGAATAATACCAGGAAGTTTGAGCGGGTACCGGGCCTGAAGCTGGAGGACTGGGTGAAGTAAGCGGAGGGGCTCAGAGATCACCACACATCACGCCCGGTCGGTTATTTCAGCCTGCCGGGTATTTTGTTTTTAAGCGTATAAAGCCGGTCAAATGCTGCATAAGGCTCCCCTGTTTCAGCGGCATGCCGAAGTTTTGCCTCCAGAAGGTCGGGCAGGGCGATCCCGGGACTGAGTGAATGATAAAGATCGTAACCGCTGACACAAATGACCCGTTTCCCTTTACCAAAGGCCTTCAGGAGAAAATCCCATCCAGCTGATAAACACGCCGCGCGCCCAGATCGCTTTGGTGCTGAGTTTTCCTTCAAAGATGTGAAGATCGGCAGCCGGTGTCCTGTTCTGATGCCACTTTGCCTCCATCAGGTAAAATTCATCATTCAGCCGAAAGCTGCCGTCAATCTGTTCGCCGGTGTTTCGAAAGGACGCTCGGGGAGCTAGCTTAAAGGTACTGAACAGTCCAGCAAGCAGATTACGAGAAAATTCTACTTATAAACACACCGGTTTTTCGGGGGGATTACCGCCTGCTAAGAGCCCAAAACGCCGGTGTGTCCTCACTGAGCTCAGGAGTCAGCGGTTCACTGAGTTATGACATTCGTGACTGCAGCAGCTCGTTACGTGCCGTCCAGTCGAGGCTCTGGTCCGGCTGCAGCTGCCTCTGCTGGCCCCCCGCCGTGAACAGGCCATCCACCTCCGCCGGGTCTGCCGTCAGGGTGCTCGGCCCCCCCCGGTTGCTCCGGTCGCTGACCGTGATGTCCGTCGTGTAGTTGTTACCCAGCGTGCTGTATCTGCGTCAGGTTACCGCCGCTGTCGTAGCGGTAAGTCCGGGTGTAGTTCGTGTACGCGGAACTGTCTGTCGCAAGGGGCACGGTGGCTGAAGGAAGATTGCTGCTCTGACCGGCATTGGCCATCTCCCGCCCGGTGGCGCTGGCAAGCTGGTACAGGGTGTCGTAGGCATACGTGCTCTCCGGCACCACTTTCTGGTTACGCCAGAAGCGGATCGCTTCCGCCGCATTACTGACCTTCACCACGTTACCCACCGGGTCATACGTGTAGCGCAGGTCCTGCACGGCGAGGCCGCGGTTGTCGCTCACCGTCAGGGTCGGGGTGTGCTGAAAGCAGGCAGGGCTGAAGGACATGATAAATATTCCGGGGTGGGATGTAGACAAAAAAAACCGCCCGGCGGACGGGCGGGAAGATAAAAAGGAGGCCGGTCGATGTGGGCAGGCTGACCTCCGGGCGGGGGATGTATCAGCTCAGGTGAGCAAGGTCGTTCTCATCCTCGTTGATCCGGAGACTTTTCGTGCGCTGCACCAGAATTAGAAGCCCGATTCTTGATAAAATGAGAAACAGGAAAATGTGCGGCCGGATGGCTGAATTAATATTCAGTATGATTATTGCAACATTTAGTTGTAAACCAAAGCTCAGACACCAACTGAGTGACGCTTCTGAAATCATTCAGCAGTATCATATGCACGATTAAATAATATACCAGCCGCCTCCCCTTTACCCCGTGCTAACCAGTGAGCAACGGATGGTGAGGATAAAAATGCACTTCTCTCCATATTACACTTCGTCATCGCCGCACGCATAAGTTCTACATACTGAGGATAATCCCCCCAGTATGATACGGTGAAAGGGGGAAATACGCAGGGCTGCAGTAAGAACAGAGGTGGTGGTGACGCCACCATTTGCTCAGTCAGTACTGGCATCCTGCTGCATCCTGATAACAGCATCAGGCACAGACTGATTAGCGCACACACTGTCACGTTGCGCTTCACGTAACGCCCAAAGGATAGTTTCACTGCGCTTATCCTCTTCACGCTTTTGTACATTGACACTCCAGAGATCCTCCATTAATTGCCTAGACTGAGAATGAAGACGACGAGAATTTTCGTGCAAAGCTGAAAGTTCATTTTCCAGCCGACGATTTTCTGCAGTTAAACTCACAAGAGCGTGGCTAGTTTTATAGCCCCAAAGCATGGCACCCAGTAACAGGGAAATTAAACCTGTATATAAAATATTTTTTATCATACCGGATACGCCTCCCTGCTCAGTTCAAAATGTGGCCCATCACGCATTTTCCAGTCCCCTCCCCATACCAGAGGAACCTGAAACTCTTTTGCCGCTGCTTTCATTGCTTCCGCAACAGTTTCAAAATAATGCCATTCAGTCCACGGTATATTGTGATGTACCCAGGGTGCCAAATCGACTGCATGTCCGGTCAGATGTCTGCTGTTGAGGGTTTGGCTACTTCCATTGCGCACCAGCTGTCGCTGTCGCTCAGCGGAGCGAACACCTTCGATGACTCGGAAATCGATGGCAGAAAGTTGTAATGCGCGATAAACAACACGACTCAGGTCGGGATGTATTCCACGCAAATTTTGCTCACTGATACGACTAAATGTAAATTTATTCATGGTAAATTTCTCCCAGGGAAGATGCGTTGCCATAAATAACTTAGAGCTGCACTTCCCATCGTGCCAAATAATCCAGAAACAATGAATGTCATATAAGCACTTGCCCCGGTTTCAAAGCTTAACAGGCCACCGGTCAGACCGGTAAAACCCGACACAATCAGCTGGCATATAATCCCCATCCAGCTCCATGTTGTCTGCTTGTTTTGCGTGTCCATAATATATCTGACTAATCCTCCCCATGTGGAAAAGGCACCTATAATTAGCCATGTTATAATGTTTGCCTCGCCAGGATCTCTGAGTGGCATATTGAATCCTTATTTGTTGGTTTTAGTTTACATGGATTTTATTCCTGTAACTGTAAAACATGATGTGATGCTAATCGAAAGGTAATTGAATGTACTATTCAAGAATGCATTTTCGAAATGTGTAATGTCAGGATGTATATTTACATTATCATCATATTAAAAAGTAACGATTCCTGAAGAATCAGTATGATTTATATCATAGGAGGGGGTGTTATGGCTAAAATATGATGAAGGAAGATAAACTCTGATCGCCGAAAATTGATTAAAACAACGTTACATAGACTATTAAATGGCAATGACTAGCGCCTCAGAAATCACGACACAAGCTGTCAATACAGGTACCGGCGAAAAGAATCAGTGGCACATTTAATCAAGCGGAGAGAGGTGAAAGTCTCTAAAAAATATATGGAAATGGATATTCGAAATCTGTTTTCGAATATCCAGCCCGTCCTCCACCATGCAGCTGTTACTGACGGTAAGATTTATTATCATTAAGCGTTTTTCTTAAATCACCCAAAGTGATTTTAAGATCTGATAATGTCTCAGAATGTTCTATTTGCTCGCACAGTGCGGTTTGTTCTGCTGTCCCGAAAAGCTGACACAACCCCAGAATTTTATGTACAATTTTACGAGCATCAACCAGATTGCCGTTTCTCACTTCTGTTTCTGCCTGTTGCAGATAAGCTTCCAGGGCATGATAAAAACGTTGAAATAAAGAGGTGTCAGACAATGTTACGGTCCTTATCAGAGAAATAATCCTGAATCATCTGCTGCCATTGCTCACGTGCAATGGGTTTCTGCAGCAGAAAATCCATGCCCACATCCCGGGCTAACCGGGTATCATCGTCTCTTAGTGCTGCAGACTGACCAATAATCAACACATCAGAAGAGGTATTTTGCATCAGTTTTCTTAAATGGCGAACCAGCTCGAATCCATCGCTCTCATCTAGCCGACAGTCTGTGATGATGATCTCATGTCGATGCTGTAGCCAGCATTGATATGCCTGTTGAGCTTCACAAACTGCATCAACGGCATAGCCCATATCAATAAAGAGTTCTTGCTGGACTTCAAGCAGCAGTGGCTCATCATCGATCAGAAGAACGCGACGAGAAATGACCGGGAAAACGCAGATATCTTCAACTGAAGGCCCGGCCTCACTACGGTGGCAACATAATTCAACCACGGCGCTATAGACGTCTGATGCATACAGAGGGCAATTTAATGCGATGCACTCCTTATTGTTATTATACAGTAGCCACTGTTTCTTCTGTCGTTCAAAGCTGATCAACAATGTGGGGTCATATTCCGGCTTCGTTGTAGAAGGACATTCTGCAATATGGAATGAGATATGACTGTTTTCCAATACGGATATTAATTCACTGACAGGAACTGAGTCAGTGCAGTTCATCCTTAGCTGGATATGTGCTGGAAGAAATTTCTCAGTCTGTAAATGTCCTGGAATGACAGGAAAAACAAGCTTAACGCGTGAACCAATACCCGGTTTGCTGTTAAGGACAAGATGCCCTCCTAATAACTGCATATTCTGTTTTGAGACAAACAGGCCAAGTCCGGACCCCTTAGGGCGCTCATGAGGCCCAGGTACATCCTCATCGAACTGCACAAAAGGTTCCGCCAGACGCCGGAGTGCCTTCTCGGGAATGCCTGTTCCTGTATCGATGATTTCAATGCAAAACATACTTTTGCCATCCACCTGAACCTGCGAACACTCTATTAAAACAAGCCCTCCACTGGTGTGCTTAATCGCATTGCTGATGACATTGTTAATCGCCTGAGAGAGCAATGCTCCATCGACAAGATGAGGCTGAAAAGCTTTGTCTGAAAGATACCGCACCTGGAGCATTGTTCCATGAGTTTCTGCAAAATCGACGAATAATTTAATACTGGTATCGCAAAGAGATGATAGTAAATGAGGCTGAGGATTGAGTCTGACCGCCCCGGAACTGATTCTGGCATAATCCAGAGACAAATCGAGGTTTTCTAACATTGCCTTCGTGACATTAATAATGTTTAATAACCTGTCTTTATGATTAAGAGATAAAGGGCTACTGAGCAGCCCTTCGGTTGCAGTCAAAATCCCGATCAGTGGCGTTCGGAGTTCATGAGATATGACTGAGAGTTCCAGATTTCTTTGTGTATGTTGCCTTAGTGATTTTTTTCTGGTTTTCCAGTGATAACAGAGAGTGAGAATTAAAAGGAGCAATAAAAAACCTGATAGTGCTAAATATATACCAGCATTGAGCCCAGTGTAATTCGGTTTGTTGTCACCGGATACAATCCATTTTTCTATAAGATTCCCATGCTGTGTTGGCGTCAAAGAATTCAGTACTTTATTAACAATCTCGATCAAAACCCTGTCTTCTGGGTTTGCACTCATGACAAGAGGTATTTTTTCGGTGTAGGGACGGGAGATTTTTAGCTGATCAGGATAAACCATGTTCATATAATAAAAAGCTGTTGGAGAAAGTACCACTGCAGCTATAGAATTCCCGCGGATAAGGTTATCTATTGTTTTCTCCGGTGAAGAACTGATTGTGAAATCTACCTGAGGGTATTTTTCAGTGAACCATTGAATTAGAGAAAGATAATCCGTAATTGAAACCATGCCCTCCTGAATATCATCGGGAGTTGTGACATGTCGAGTAGCTTTACGGGTGACAGTAACGGGCCATGTCGAATAAACGGGAACACTGCGGACAAGACCATTCTGTTCGGCAAATGATGCAGAGGTGGAGGTAAGAAGAGAAACTTTACCTTCTTTGAGGTTTTTGAACGATTCATTGCCGCTGATGCTGGGGACCAGTTCGAAACGCATTCCTGTCGCGTCACATATAAGGCTGATATAATCCCTTGTTAATCCAATATGTTCACCAAGTTCGTTTATGGTTTCTATTGGATAAAATTTGGGAAATATCCCATATTTTATAACCGGGTGTTTTTTTATGTAAGCCATTTCTTCTGGCGTGAACTGGACTTTTTGTGCTGAAAGCGAGTCTGAAACAGATCCAAAAAAGAACACGATCATCATAATAACGCTAAATGATAATTTCATTTGCATACCGAAAAAACTCCGCATTCGACTTAAGTCCTAGTTTCCTGAAAGCCCGGATCTTAGCATTAGATACTGTTTTAAAACTGATATTTAAATGAGCGGCAATCGCATTCTGATTCAACCCGTTAAGAAGAAGCCTCAAAACCTCAGTCTCTCTTGATGAGAGTATGTACTGAGTGCTTTGTTCTGGCAGTTCAGCCACTTCAATCGGAAAAAATTTTTTTCCTTTACTTACACGATCGATTGCAAAGAATAGTTCCTGCATGTCTCCGCATTTTTGAACAAATCCCCAGGCACCGCATTTCCATACATTCCTGGCAATGACCAGACTTTTATGTGCTGTATGAACAAGTATTTTCAGTTCCGGGCGTAAATGAAGTATGCGTTTTATAAGTGTCACACCATCATATTCCTGAATCAGGCCTTCATCTTCATTTGTATTCACAACGACAAGTGAATAATCCAGCAGCAGAACGTCAATATTGACATCGCCCCTGATTAATGACAGAAGCTCCGATGATTTACCGACACTTCCAGTAATGTTGAGGGTCAACTCGCTGCAGAAAAGCAGCCGCCCCTGATCTGTGGGGTGATATGGAAAGCGGCTCAAAATGCTCTGTATTGCCTGACGACTGAAGGGTTCATCTTCAACAATAGCAATGTTTATAGTTGTCTGGGTCATAAAAGCACCTGAGAATCAAAGTCGATTGTAGTTTACGTTAGCTCCGATTCGCAATATTGTAGATGGCTCATACCGGAAAAGTAGTGGTCAGTGGAATGGACTGCATCACTAGGCCCGGTTATGCAGGTCAAAATCGGGGCGTTCAGCCGATTTAAGCTATCTCATTAAGTCGAAGTGAACCGTCACTATTTCTGTTTAGAGAGATGATAGTGACGGTTTCGTATCCAGCCCGACTTTACTTATCAGTATTACGGATTTGCGCGGCTTTTTTCCGACATCATATCACGTTCGGATTCAGGTTAATCAACGGGATCTCCGGAAAAATTGATGCATCAACAACCCGAACATCTTCAAATGCCGTAAACAAGGCCATTTTCGTTGACCACGGCATAAGGATCACCTGAGACTCCCATCGGAGCCGTAGAGCAAGGATGTTGTAGCGTGCTCACTCCCTTTGCAAGAGCTTCTCTGATTTCAGCATCAGAGTTTCCGAGCGCAGAGCCGGGATATATCTCCTCAACAATCAGGCTGCTAACGGCTGATGGCTCCCCACAAAATGCAGACAGGCATAGCAGGATATGATCTACTTTGTGCGCCAACAAAAAGTAAAGGACCCCGGCTATGCCTGTTGCACAAGTTTGCCAGAAGTTTCTCCAAAAATCCCTTTCACATCTCCCTGCTTATCGTCGTGATGCATTGATTTCTACGTCTATGACCTTGGTTCGGGGCGCATCTTTAACGTTAACCAGTATGGGACGATATTTGCCAGGCTCGGCAAAAGTGAAACATAAAATAAAGCGTGTCGACAGTTAATGGCTAATCACCTGTTTCAGCAGGATATTCCTGGGCTTTATTGCTCTATCTCGCGCCACATTACCTCCACGCTTTCATCCCTCATCGTTGCCGTTGACTGGAGTGCCTGCTGGCGACAAGAGTTCCAGATGCTAAGGGCCTCTTTGCTATTCGAAGGCCGTGCCATCCCTCGGTTAAACCGCATTGAACCTCTCAAGCTTCAGGGAAATCATTATGTCCACATGGCATTTTTAGACGAGCTCGAACACATTATTGGTCCAAATAGATCTGTCACTATCGTGACTGATGCAGGCTACCAGACACCCTGGTTTACTCATGTTAAAGCTATCGGCTGGGATTTTGTCGGACGTATCCGTGGAAATGTTCAAAGCTTAGTAGATATCTAGTGCATGTGTTAATTTTCTGGCTAATAATATATCCAGCATGATGGAGCTCCCATATCTCAATATACATTCGTTTCCCTGGTAGCGATATGCGCAAATTTTGAATGTTGTAGCGCAGGTTACTTGAACAAGTTGCACGGCGCACGCAATGATCGTGTTCATGACGTTGTATCTCAGCTTCCTGGAAAATGTATTATTGTTTATCCATCTGATAAATACGATTCCTGGAGGATATAGTAATCTACGGTATTAACATAATGGGAGCTTTTGGTATCAGCGTCTTTTACTGGAAAATACCAGTCCCCTTTCCGCATATCATTTTTATCGTAATAATTGGATAGTATAGTCCTGTTTGTAAAAGTAATAGATATAATAACCAGCAGAATACAACCTAAAACAACCATCCGGTCGGGAATATTCTTAAATAGGATCATGATCATTTCAGTGGTGAACACTGCCCGCTTAAATTTTCCCCTATCGTCTGTTGATATTACGGATGCCGATAATTCATTCGTATTTTTTCCTGTTTCAGGTAGAGTCCTAGGTTGTAGTTTATTACCTATCAGTAATCGATAACCTCTGCGAGGTACAGTTAACAGGATGATATCGTGTTGCATTCCGAGCGAAGAGATCGCTTTGCGGATCTTGTTAATCATTACACGCACACTGTTTTCTGTAACTTCAACGCCGATATGCCCCCAACCAATACCCATGAGTTCTGTAAGAGACAGAATGTCTCCACCTCGTTCAGATAAAGCCTGCAGACAATAGCAACCTGAGGCGGGTAAGGTAACTTCATTTTTATTACCACGATGTATCAGCGCTTTCGATTGATGATTAATTTCCAGTAAGGTACCGATCAGATATGTAGCATGCATAAATTTCACTCCGATTTCCGCCATCTTTTCGTGACACTGTTGAGTGCCGGGATAGCATTTTCACATGTCAAAAGAGTCAGAGGGCCTGATCCCATTGAGACAATCCGGTCCACTTAACGATGTTCCGTGAAAATGTGGCTCGTACATAATTAACATGTTCCTTATCTGATTTTTTCTGGTGTTCAGGCAGGAAACGTCAAACACAGGCGCTATATTTTTTCAGAAAGTTATTACCTATGTTTTTAACATATCCTTTCACTTTTGATGATTTTTCAATAACCAGAAAAACAGATATGTGATAATTTTTGATGTAGCCAGTTTATGCTATCCCTTGCAAGGTGATAATGGGGCGAGCTCTCTATTTGGATGGAGAGTAATCTTGGTTTCAGGTGTCTACTCCGGGGCGGTAAGCTTTGACTATTGACAGTGAAACGTTGTCGTTCTGGCCTGCACTTGTGCGTAAGAAGGCATTGCATATTACACAAGTGCCATGCCGTTATAGTGGTACCGTTGACGCATGAGCTGGCATCGGAACACCCTGCCGCTGAGGACTGTTCTCCGAATCATGATGAAGAGGTCACAAAGAAAGATTGATCTCTCCTGTTAACATCCCACGACCTTGTTTCAGCGTCCCTTCGCGCCACTTTGGGATTTTTCAACAGCCTCTCCGGAAACAGACCGCCTTCAAGGGGTACCTGAAATTAAACTTTCCCAGTTTTTGAACAGGGCCATAGCTCACGCCTGCTTTATCGTATAGCGTTGTGAATCATTATATTTACTACGTATATCACGGCTGTCTTTTGTGATGATGCTCTGTGTCCAGCGATAGCGTCTAAACCTTCATTATTGTTACCTTTACAAATTCTGTATCACATCGAATTAATTTTATTTATGCAAAGCAACCCCAACACGTCAACATGTATTTCATGAATCATTGTTAATATCCATGTGGTTATTGTGCAACTTAGTTTATGATGAAAAATATCTATTTGAGTGCACCAAGGAGATTCCTAGCAAAATGTTCAGATTAACTAATGAAATTCAATTAAATACAGAGACAAATACACTCGTTTGTGACGCCATCCCATATAGCATCACCGAGAAGGAGAAGAGATTGCTGGTACTGCTTGTTGAAAAATCAGTCACCGAAGACGTCGTTACCCGCGAGGAAATCATTCCTCGTGTCTGGCCTGAACGACATAACAGTGTGACAGATACCAATATCTTACAGCTGGTTAGCAAGTTGCGCCGTACACTGAGATTTTGCGGTCTGGATGCGGCCATACATACGGTTTTACGACAGGGCTATCGATTTATTCCAGATGAATGTCCTTCAGTACAGGCTACCATCGCGGCGAGATCACCAGCCGTAAAGCCTCCTCAGGCTGGTCCTGTCGTTTTAATTACCTCTTTTTTAAAGAGAAAGCTTATGAAAATCATGATAATCTTACCTGTCATTTTGTCCTTCGTTTTTTATTATTGTTCAATACCGGCGGCTAATCGTGCCATCATCAAAGAACTTATTCATAAAAAAGATCGGATTATCAGCGCCGTTGAAGTAACCAGTTCGGAAGAAGGTACCCGTGTTGTATTCCGTTTTGATGACACCCCTGCGGTTAATAAACTCATACCACAATCAGGGAATAACCAGGCATAAACGGAAGTGCTTTGCGAGATGCTTGTCAGGATAGTGAATATCTGACCGCAGCGGATGTCGGGCTCATGCAGGACTGGTCGCCGAAAATTAACTGTATTGCGCCATCATTGGCATACCCGAAAGTTAATAGCGTTAATCTATCGGAGGTGCGATGCTGATGTGTTGAACTAAAAAGTTCCTCTCCTTTACAATTGGTGTTAATGCTTTGTTTTATCATGGCATATTTAACTTTAAGAAATTTTAATTTGATTCCCATGCATTGAAAGTGGTTGTATATGGCGGTAACAGGTCAGGTATCAGTATCTGATTGATACATCCCGACAGACACACTTTGCGCTGATGATTTTCCCGGTGCGATGGTTGGTTACTCTTTTGAAACACTTATTACTTAATACGAAATCAGTAGTGGTAATCACTACATCAGTTCTCTTGGACAAAGAAAACCTGAATATGACTGAATCTGGTGCAACTAATAACATAATGCCATTTAATATTCTTATCATTTCGCCCTGCAACTATACCCAGGCAGGACTCCTGGAGTTGATAAATTTACAGTTTCCACTTGCTTGTATCGAGCTGGCGCAAGATTTTTATGTTCACCATGATTACAGCCATGTGCAGTGGGTGCTCATCAGCCCACCGGGCGGTTATCAACCGCTACCCTCTTTATGGAAATTCATCCGTTCGGTTTTCCTAAGACGTTCCTGTGATGTCAGGGTCTCGGTTTTTCTGGATGGTCCAAGCTCTCTATTGTTACAGGCATTGATTGACCTTAGTGATATTAACCTGGAAATCCTGTCCGGTGATGCGTCATTAACTGAAATCGAGGCGTGCCTGGCTAAAGGGAGATATGGTCCTGTGAGACACTTTCCAGAATTAACACAACGGGAAAAAGAGGTGCTGGGCCACTTACTCGATGGTGATACTGCCAATATTATCGCTGAAACTCTGATGCTAAGCCCTAAAACCGTGAGTGGATATAAGAATACGGCGTTGAGAAAATTAAATGCCCGTGGTTTCAACTCACTCACTAACAGACATACTAACCGACGTTACCTTAAAATCATATTACAGGGGAGTGGTTTTTAAGACGAGAGCGAACGTTCATGGACCGTCATATCACATCACTTTCTGTCTGAGAACATTAACTCAGGGCATCCCTGCGAGAGGATGACTGCCATTATGGATAATAATTAATGAATTCAAAAAATAAGAGCTTAATTTTCGGATTGGCAACTTTTTTATTACAGCTTCCAGCAGTGAAAGCTGCTCCAGAAATTGTTGCCCATCGTGGCGGAACTGCCGATGCTCCTGAAAATACGCTGATCGCAATATCACTGGCCACAAATGTGACCAATACTATCTGGATCTCAGTGCAACTCTCTAAAGACAAGATCCCTGTATTATACAGACCGTCAGAGTTGCAGACGTTAACCAATGGTACGGGGCGCATTTCGCAGTACACCCGCAACGAGCTGAATCGCCTTGATGCTGCATACCAGTTTTCGGGCCCACTTGGGAATTTTCCCTATCGTAATAAGGGGCTGACTATTCCGACTCTCTCGCAAGCGTTGCAGCTCTTTCCGGGACAAACATTTTTCATTGATATCAAATCCCCTGATGCAAGTCCCCAAGATATGGCAGATGCTTTAAAGAAGGCTATTTCTGAGGGAAACAACCTGAAGCGAGTGATGTTGTATTCAACTGAAAAAAAGTTTCTCGACGCTCTCTCACCTGATCTTGCCCGATTTAACAGCCGGGATGCCACCCGGGAGGCACTGGCTATGGTTACAATGACGCATACCTGCCAGATTGAGAACGAGAAACGTCGTTTACAACGTCATCCTGATTTGCACGCATTTGAACTCCGCCGAAATGTGGAAGTCATCGAGAAGTTCACGCTTGGTGAAGGGCGTTCCCATTCACAACTGGTTTGGGATCAGGAGGCGATGGACTGTCTCAGGCAAGGAGGTGACGCAAAGGTCATGCTTATTAACATTAATACACGTGAAGATTATGCAGAAGCGGTTCGTCTGGGCGCTGATTACGTCATGGTGGACTCCCCTGTAGCTTCCCAGTCCTGGATTACCGCAAAATAACTGCCTGTCCTGCTGAAATGGCGCCGTCATTAGCAGGGCAGGATTTGGATAGCCTGCGCTGCTATATTGACCCGCAGTAAAGATAAATCATGTCATTGCCTGTCACAGACTATTCAGGGGATCTATGTCTTTCAGAACAGGACGCCAGTATTTCTTTTCCATCCTTGTTGGTGCCGGTATTTTCTTTGCTGGCGTCGGAACGATGTACTACGATTTCGTCTTATCCCTTCATAACAGAATCCTGTCGACCACAAAGCAGGCGATGGGAACACTGGAAGAAATCCTGCATTCTGCCAGTACGGTTGCACTCCAGTCCCTGCAGATCCAGCCGCTGCATTGTGCCAGTAACGTCAACACGCTTCGCCAGTTCGTAGCTCTGGGACTCTACGTTCGTTCGGTAAGCCTGGTGCGTAACGGAACTATTTACTGTTCTACTCTGTATGGCGACGTGAACTTCCCCGATATATCCTCTGAGTATGTCTCACAGCGGTTATTGCTTATGGAGGGCAACATTCTCAATACCCATCGCCCGCTTCTGGTGTTGCGCCAAAACGGAAATACGACAACTGCACTTGTCGGTGTCGATGCACAATACCTGGTGCGGGCGATGGCCTTACAGGATAAAGATATTGACCTTCTGTTGATTGTCGGTGGGACGGCTCTCAGCAGAGAAGGCAAATTACTGACTCATTTCGTTCCACGTTCTGAACCTTTCTCCCTGATATGGCCTTCCGGGCACTACCCGGTTTTCGTCCAGAGCAGCTATCCCGCAGAAAAATTTTGGTATGAATTCTTGCGTCTGAACATACGAATGCTGATTTGTCTGTTTCTGTTGTCATGCGGTGTGGCGTTTCTGACGGAATGGTTATCGACTCGCCCGTATTCTTTACGGGATGGATAAAAAAAGCACTGGAAAGGCATGCGTTTATCCCTTATTTTCAACCGATTTTTGAATCTGAAACTGAACGATGCATCGGTGCTGAGGTGCTGATTCGCTGGCCCCCCCCGGGACGGTATCATTTTCCCCGACTGCTTTATCCCCCAGGCAAAGTCCTCTGGAATGATTGTTCCTGTGACGACGGGTCTGATGCAGGACGTTGCGAGGAAACTTCAGACGGTCGGAATGTTATTGCCTGAAGGGTTTCATATCGGGATCAACATCAGCCCCCAGCATATTAATGCCTGAATAGACCCGGGTTTCGTAGACACTTTTTTGCCTCATAATGGACTGACCCCACCCCGGTAGACGATCCTGCCCTATAGTTTGAGCATAGGAGAAGCATATGGGCACACCACGATTTACACCTGAATTTAAGGAAGAAGCCGTCCGTCAAATAACGGAACGCGGTTATTCCGTTGCCGAAGTATCCGACCGTCTGGGCGTTTCTGCACACAGCCTCTACAAGTGGCTACGTGCTATCAAACCTGATAACAGCGAGCAGCATGCCCGGGATTTACTGGAAGCCAAAAGCGAGATCCTGAAGCTACGGGCGCAGCTAAAACGTACCGAAGAAGAACGGGATATCCTGAAAAAGGCCGCGCGGTACTTTGCAAGGGAGCCCGACTGAAGTACCGCTTTATCAATGAGCACCGCACTGTATGGGGTGTGATGACGATGTGTCGGGTACTGAATGTCGCCCGGGCCGGATTTTATGCGTGGCTGCATAATCCGGTCTCGGCGCGTGATAAAGATAACCAGCGTTTGCTTACGCTTATTCGTGATTCATATTCACTGAGCGGAGGCGTATACGGTTACCGGCGGGTTCATGGCGACCTGAATGAAATTGGGGAAACCTGCGGTAAAAACCGGGTGGGCCGTATCATGCAACTGAACCGGATCAAAGCCGTGCGCGGCTATAAGGCACCACGCCGTATCGCTGGCAGACCTTCAGTGGTAGCCCCTAATCGCGTGCAGCGGCAGTTTACCGTTGTCCGGGCCAATCAGGTCTGGGTCACCGATATTACTTATATCCGCACCTGGCAGGGCTGGTTGTATCTGGCGGTGGTTATCGATCTCTTCGCCCGTAACGTGGTCGGCTGGTCGATGAAGCCCACTCTCTCACGCGAACTGGCACTCGACGCGCTGATGATGGCCGTCTGGCGACGTAAACCGGACAGCGAGGTCATCGTACACTCGGACCAGGGTAGTCAGTACGGCAGCGACGACTGGCAGCGATTCTGTCGGGCCAATAATCTGGCACCCAGTATGAGCCGGCGTGGCAACTGCTGGGATAATGCGGTGGCCGAATCGTTCTTCAGCTCACTGAAAAAAGAACGTATCAGAAAACGCATTTATAAAACCCGGGATCTGGCCCGGGCGGATATCTTCGATTACATTGAAGTGTTCTACAACCGGGCCCGGCGTCACAGCCATCTCGGTGGCGTCAGTCCGGAGGCCTTTGAACAGGCCTCGTCGTGAGGACAGAATTTGTCTACTGTCGTGGGGTCAGTCCATAATGGAGGCTCAATGAAGGAGTGTTTATGTCAGCCAAAAATTTCACTGAAGAATTCAAAATTGAAGCCGTAAAACAGATTAACGAGCAGTGATACCCTGTTTCTGAGAGTTTAGTCTCCAAGAAACCCGGTACGGTTCAGTCTGATCGGAACGTGCAGACTGAATGGTATCGATCCGGCAGTACGCTCAGGTATATCCTGAGCGTACTGCCGGAGTGGCCTTCCAATAAAGCAGCTGAACTGCTGCCCTGGAATGTTGATCTCACCAATAAATAGCTGTCAATACGGCACTCAATGATCGCTTACATTATCCCTTTGGCGCAGACAATCTTCTTTCCGGACAGCGGTAATACCCGCAGGCATAAGGTGGGGTAATCGAGGGGGTCAGCAGGGAAGGTTAGCCGCCCGGCAGGTCGCTCCGGACCGAAAGGTCATCCCTGGCAGGGACAAGAGATGTACGACAAATTCTGGCTGATAGTCATGTGCTGTTCTGGTCAAAAAAAACCGGCCCTGTCAGAATTTACAGGACCGGTTTTTCATAGTGATAACTCAGAAGTTGAGACGGGCAGCCTCAGTTAGGCTGGACATCATCAAAGAAAATGAGAAGTCGCACTGGTATTTTTTTTCTGGCTGTACCCTCTATAGCTGAGCGTTATTCTGGTCACGTTTTTGACCGGATCGGCAAACGAAAGCTTCCCCGGGTTCATGTGAGTCGTAAACATCGCGCCCGCAATTTTACGAGCCCTTACTCTGCTGTTCATGATCGGTGCAACCCTGTTCTGATAGCTTCCGATATTCAGCCGTTGGCGAAGCCTGGTCATTCTGGTTCCCAGGAACGAAGGAACTGACGCCTTAAAACCTGTCCAGGCTCTTTTCAAACTGGTTTTACTATTGTCACCACGTTTGATGCTGGTAATACTGAACATATGTCCGGGTGGCAGAACGGCTTCTGTGCTGGCAGATATCTCGTCCCGCATTGCGTTACGGCTAAGCCCGTTAAGACCAAACATATCGAACATGGAAGCATAAGCCGCCCCATTTTTCAGGCCCTCATGGAAAATACCAGAAGGTATTCCCCGGATTTTGAAGATAACAGGAACATTTCCAGCCACCTGATTCTGCAGGGTAGCAAAACTTCGGGCAACGGCCCGGGATGAACTGAAGAATGATAACTGGCTGTTCTGAATAGTGCCTCCTACATGCAGCCTTTTTAGCTCACCATAAGGCACGCTGACCCCCCGATACAGGACGCCGTCCTCATCATTATTAATATATGGCAATGAGTCTACGGCAGCTCGCTCCAGTTCTACCTGGGCTGAACGCCTGGAGCTAAGCGCTTCTTCCTCAAAATACCGGCGATGGTGATCGGAATAGGTGCCCTTGGCTATATCACTGCGAACCTTTTGTAGTTCCAGCTCGGTATAAGATGTTTGACCGTCCTCATCCTTAAGCGTGACGGGATTATTGCGGCACATCCTGAACAGGTTCAGGC
>OKFX01000309.1_pt1 | contig 20863 bp, 22 predicted proteins | sample 1633441 | NCBI WGS metagenome assembly OKFX01 (sample SAMN04436775, study PRJEB24849) | human gut metagenome | biome: human gut; feature: NICU; material: stool | host: Homo sapiens | place: USA: Saint Louis, MO | collected 2011-03-21
CAGATTGCCATACGGGAGCTGGTAAAGGGAAGATTGCTATAAAGGTAACTCAGGTTGCTGAACGCAAAAATCGCTGCCGCAATTCCGGCCGCAGCCAAAACCTCCCGGATGGTCAGCTGGTTAAGATAGTCATCTGTAAGTGACGGACGCTCCAGATAAGCAGCAATCCAAAAGCAGCCCATGTATATAATAATAACAAAAATCACCTGAATCCACACACTCCCATATCCAATGGACCGCATGAATGCAAATACCTGCCATTCCAGAGACGCGGCAAACTCTGCCAGAAGAAATGCCCTGGCACCACAGTAACCGGCGCCCAAAACAGACAAGCCACCGCCCACCAAAAGGAATACATACATAATAGCCACAGCAATTGCCATGCATGTAAGCCAGAATGCCACCGGCAGATCACCCGTCAGCTCAAGAAACGCAATCTGTGCAGCCATCACTGCCAGACTGATATACCAAAAAGAGGGACGCCTTAGCTTTTCCCTTTTAATCAGATATAAATATACCATACAGGCGCCCCACTCTGCCAGGGCAGTACATATTCTGGGAATATCCTGATTGTAAAGCATGATCTATCCCTCATTCATGTATTGTATTAACAGTTCCATAAACTCTTTCTTCTTATTCCGGCTGACGGGAATCCGTTCACCACAAATGATACAGTCATTGCCGGATATTCCATCCACATGCTTCATATTAATCAGATATCCTTTTCCACAACGAAAAAAGTCATACCCACCCATGGAATCTTCCAATTCTTTTAATGTGATCCTGGACAGAAACTCACCTCTGGCCGTCCGGTAACATGCATTATGCCCCTGGCTTTCAATATAGTAAATATCCGAAACTGCCAGCTTCTGCAGACCGTCCTCCGTGGGGACCGATATATAAGTCTGCACTGCCTTTTTCATCCGGCCAATGGCCTTGTCCAGCTTCTGGGAAAAGGCGAAATATTCGACTGGCTTTACTACATAATCCATGGCATCCACCTCATATCCCCGCACCGCATACTGAATCATATTGGTAATGAACATAATAATCACTTCGTGATCCAGCGTTCTGATTTTCTCAGCAGCCGTCATGCCATCCATGAACCGCATCTGAATGTCCATTAATATGATGTCATAGCCTCCACGGTAATCATCTGTGATATCCTCTCCATCTGCGAAGGTTGTAATTTTAATCCGTCTCCCCCTGTCTTTCTCATATCGCCCGATATATTCCTTAAGCTGCTGAACGAATAACGGTTCATCCTCTACAATTGCAACATGAATCAGGTCCATGTTTATGTCCCCCTTACCAAGCTATTTTTCTACTAAATCACCTGTCGATATGCCATTCCATAACATTAATTGGAATTACCCGCTAATATTAGTATAGCAGAATAAAAAAGAGAACACAAAATATTTGATATTTAGGGAGATGATTCACTTAAATTTCCTTCATCTGCTCACTGATATCCCATTTTAATTTCTTCCAGCTTATGCTGACAACTTTCCCTAAACTCCACTAACTTTTTAGGATAATAGTCTGTAAATTGTAACTCCGACTTTAAAGGCGCGCAATAAACAGGCGCCTCCCTCCTTAGGTCTATATAGAAAATATCACTTTCAATTCCTTTTTCGGCAAAATATTCTTCCAAATACATAGATATCCTTTTATATAAATCAAAATCTTCTGTATAAATAGCAATGTCGATATCACTTTGTCCCTCCACATAATGGATTGTTACATAGCTGCCAAAAACAAAAACATTATATCCATCTATACCAAACCGCTTTTTGACCTTTTCCTGTAGTTCCAGAAGCTCATATAATCTGGCTATTGTTTTTTCTCGCGCCTTCTTTTTTGAAACCGTGTCAACCTCCATTTAACAGAATCCTCCCCTCCGTAATCTTTTTCTAAGATTATAGGCGGCCTTTCGTTATGTTGCAATCAATATCTCTCTTCTGATTCTGCCTGTCTCGCCTATAGTACAGCCGATTTCCTGGTAATCCATTCCAACAACTTTAATATATCCATTGAATATATATCGTAAATATGATAATATTATGATATATCATAAAGGAGGATCACATATGGAATCAATTAGACCTTCATCCGATTTAAGAAATAAATATCCAGAATTATCTTCTATGGTCAGAGCAACTGGAGAACCTATTTATATAACAGTCAATGGACATGAAGATACTGTTTTAATGGGACATGCCCAATATGGTAAAATGAAAGCGGAACTCGAGCTATTAAGCATGCTGGTCGAGGCACAGGACGATGTGAATAATGGACGGACTGCGCCGATGCAGGAAACATTTGATGATATCAGAAAGGCCCTACTGGCAAGGAAAACACGATGAAATACGAGATTATCCGAACAGATACTGCAGATACACAGTTACGGGATGTACTTTTTTATATAGCAGACGATTCAGGTGACGTGGACATTGCCCTCGCATATCTGGACAAATTAGAGCACGCCATTGGCTTATTAGCAGAGCAGCCTTATTATGGCGTGATTGCCAAACACCCATCTTTAAGGCGTATGGGTTTTCGTATGATTATTGTAGAAAACCATCTGGTATTTTATAAAATCAGAGAACGGGATTTTACTGTTATTGTATATGCTGTTGTGGATGCCCGGCAGGACTACACCAATTGGATTGTTTAATTATTATATAATGATTGATACCATAATCTCAATAGTGCTTATTGTAATCGGCCCCAAAAACAACTGAAATGGATATGCAAATATGCGGATAGCTGACACCAGCCGCATATTCCCTATTGTATGGATGATATAATTCTTAACCAAATTAATCCAAGATACTATGTGCTTCATCATTTGAGGGACATCATTACCTACATGCTTAAAGTATCAATTCCCTGCGTCGTAGACGTCATAGCCTCGTCCAGCCGCTCTGCCTCCCGGACAAAGACATGCGAAATATCAAACGCTTCCGGAACATCTGCAAGCGTACAAACACTCACACAGTAATTAATCCATGGAAATCTTTTTGTCATTCGATACACGATGGTCATTACATCAGGTTCTGACATCGGCATAAGGGTATGATATCCTGAGCCCTGGATATGTTCAAAGCCATTTTTCTTAAAAAAGTTCCTGACATCATGGTATGCATTACGCCAGTCCCCTTCTGTATAATGTATTTTCAATGCGTTTGTATCCAGGTCAAAATTTATCCCTTTCTTTTGCCCACTATTCATATACTAATTCCTCAGAAACCCTGTAAGCAGGTTTTCTTTTGCTGAACCATTATACCATGTACACTCCTTTAAATTCTCAGCAAGCTCTGGTGTTTGCTTCAGTGCAAAAATTGCCGCCCAAAAACGTCCGTAATCCTCCTCCCTCCCTTTATCTTCATAGACTCGGACCAGCGCTCTGTCCACGCAGTTTAAATCCTCAGACTCAAATATTTCGTCCACTTTAGCATAAAGCTGTTCCAGGATATCCTGTTCCAGCCTATCCGTATCAAAGCTCAACTTAACTTTGAACATCTATATGTCCTCCCTTTCCGATACTGTCAATTCCATTTATCATTTACGAAAACTTTATTGTTTTTAATTCTTCTTTATAGCCTACTGTTGTTCTTATATTTTATGATTCCGGGTACCCATTAGCAATATTAGCCTCCAGGGCCTGTCAAACACCTGTCAAACGATTTCCATTTTAATAACAGTATATCTTCTAATCCTTCTCTCGTTTACAGATTCACGTCCAACATCATACCTGTCCTTAGCTGGATTTGAAGTTTGTTTTTCGATATCACACGTATCTCCCGGACGATCTGCCGTATGAAGATATTATCAAATTCGGCTCCTGAGCCCCCGCCTGTTTCACCTATGATTCGGCTGATTTCCTGGTCCAGATATTCATACTCGTCCCTTATCTTTTCCTGCTCTCGTATGCTTTCTCTCCTCTTTTTTAATTCGCTTATCTGTAATCCCAGCTTTCGCATTCGGTCGCTGTACCAGTTCTCACCACCATGTTCCCTGGCTGCCATGCCCACATAGTCCATAAGCTGGTCTCGCAGTTCCTCTATGGTTTTATCAATCTCTTCCTCTGTACACGCTCCTCCTACAACCTTGGCCGCCCGGAGGATATCTTCCTTTACCCCGTTTAAGAAGTTTTCTTCCTCCTGGTCAATTGACAGGCTGTGCAGCTTTCCCATGATTGCTTCCTGAATGACCTCCTCCTTTAACGTAGGTGATTCATGGCACCGCTTCGTCCCATGCTCCAGACGGTTGATGCAGCGCCATACGATTACCTTCTTCCCATTTTTTGCCCAGGTTGTCCTGCGGTAATGGGCTCCGCATTCATTGCACACCATGATTCCGGTCAGTGCATATTTAGAACTGTACACCCCCTGGGCTGTCTTCCCTTTCCTGGTTCCGGCTTTTTTTAACGAGGAGCGTCGGGCAATCTCCTCCTGTATCTTGTAATAGACTGTCTTCGGGATGATTGCCTCATGATGATTCTTCACATAATACTGCTTCTGCTGGCCCGAGTTCTTCACCCTCCGTTTGGTCAGGTAGTCTGCCGTGAACGTCTTTTGTAACAGCACATCCCCCATGATTTTTTCATTGGTCAGTATGTTGTAGATGGTACCCGTACTCCATGTTTTCTTACCTGTGGTGGTCTCTATCCTTGCGTCCTCCAGTCTGTGCTTGATTCGTTCCAGGCTGTCCCCGTCCAGAAACCACCGGGCCATGTTTCGGATAACAGCCGCTTCCTCCTCCACGATGCACATCTCTCCTGTTGGCGCCTTCCTGAATCCATAGCTTCTCTGTCTTGTGGATTCCCCCTTTTCAAACTTTCTCGCATACCCCCACTTGACGTTGGTGCTGATGGCACGGCTTTCCTCCTGTGCCTGGCTGCTCAGGATGGTCAGTATCATTTCGGTTGAGTCATCCAGGGTGTTGAGGTTTTCCTTCTCGAAGTACACGGCCACGTTCTTTTCCTTGAGCTTCCTCACCCAGGAGATGCAGTCCACCGTATTCCTGGCAAACCGGCTGATGGATTTCGTAATGATCATGTCCACCTTCCCCTTCAGACACTGGTCCATCAGCTGATTAAAATCATACCTACGAAAGGTATTGGTCGCGCTGCGTCCATCATCTGCAAAGACACCGGCGAATATCCAGTTGGGGTTCTGCATGATGTGCCTGGTATAATACTCAATCTGTATGTCATAACTGGACTGCTGCTGTTCCAGCTCCGTGCTGACGCGGCAGTATGCCGCTACCCGCAGCTTCCGAATTTCCCGGGATGACTCATCTGTCGGGTTCCAGGTGGCCGGGATGACCTCCACGATTCGTTCCGCCCTTGGCATGTAATTCCTCCTTTCCATCTGCCGCCTTAGTCCGGCTCTCCCGTTTCTTCCGGCCGGTTTCTTCCAATCTGGTCTGTACTTGTGTAAACAGTTCCCGTGTCACCAGAGCGGGAAATTTCTTATCCCCAAGGTAAACAGGGTTGGTGAGGATATTTCGGATGCAGCTGTGGCTCCATGCTGGCCTTCCTTTCTGGTTGGGTATGGACTGATGTACCAGCTCTTTAGCCAGAGTGGTCAACGATATCCCCTCCGCATAAGATTGGAATAACATCTGGACGATTGGACCGTATTGTTCATGGATGATTGGCACCTCCTGTCCATCCAGCCAGTATCCGAAGGGGACGCAGTAACGTATGTTTTTCGATTTCTTATCTTTTGTTTTTATTTCTGGATATTGAAGTACTATCGCATTGTTTATCAGCTCAAATTTCAGGCTTCTGTCTGGCTGGACCTCTACCCTCTTGATGATTTTGAATATGGATGCCTGGATTGCTATCAACGAATCGAATGCCGTTGCCTGGATGGAACCATCCAATCCCCGAAGGTAATCCTCTATCTGACGGGTCAATTCTGTCATCTTTATCTCTTGGTATCTCCTGGCAGCAATCTGAAAATATAGCTGCTCCATCCTTTCATCGTCTTTATTGCATCGGTTCCAGCACACATTTAATTCAGATTCCATGCGCTGTCTTTCTTTGATGATTCCGGTCAGTATCTGTTTCGTTTCCTCATGGTACAGGGCCGGCTCTGTTTTCATCCGCACAAGAGCTTGTAAGAACAGTCCATCCAGTTGCTTCTCTGTCAAGATGGGCATCTTACATGGTTCCTTCGTGGCTGGGTCGTAATGCCTGCATTTCCAATACCGGACTTTTCTCCTGTCCTCCTTGCCACTCTGCTTATAGATGGAATATCCCCCTCCGCAGCTGCTGCATATCAACCGGCCTGTATACATGGATGTTCTCTGAATGGAGCCGGTTGGATGACGCTGGTTCCATAAATCCCGGGAGCGTTTCAGGCACTTTTGTACCCGGTCAAACTGCTCTTCTTCAATCATCCTTGGGTACGGCTCTACTCCCAGATAGTCCTTGTTACGCAAGATTTTCCGGATAAGGGCTGGTGACCAGGACGGTTTTCCACGGGTGGTAGGTGCCTTCCTGTCTTTTAGCATCCCGACTATCTTTTTGATGGATTCTCCTCCATCATATGCATCAAAGATAAGGTATACAGCCTCGCTCTGCTCTGGATTCATTCTCATGTCTCCGTCAACCAGACGGTACCCATAGGTGATATAGTTATTCATATGGCATCCCTCCTGTCATATGACCGGCTCATGTAGGATAAGTCCGCACCGCAGATGGAAGCCCAGCTCCCTTCCTTTTCCCACCGATACTTCCCGAACCAGGAGGATGAACTGGTCATCGTCGAATGCCTGCATCTTCCCAGCATATCCCTGAAGCTGGTGAAGGGTGGACTGCAATCCTGTGATTGTATCCTGGTAGGCACCTCTACTGTGCAGCTGTTTTTCCTCTGACCTGCATCTGCTTAGCTTCCGTTCAATCTTCCGGCTCTCCTCAAAATAAAGAGCAGAGTCGATACACTCATTTGCTTTTAACTGCCTGAGTATATGTCTCTGCTCTTTTAGTTCCAGTTTCTTTTGATTTAACGCTGCTGATTCCTCATGGAGACCATTGGCCTCCTGTATCATCTTTACCCCTTGTATGATTGGACCAAACAGCTCATCCGCATGTCCCACGAGAGTATTAAAAGCATTCACAAACGTGTTTTTTATATCCTCTTCCCATATCTCATTGGTATAGTACTGGCATTCCTCTGACCGGTGGCCCGGACATCTCCACTTGATGGACACTCCCTTTCGTCTCTGCTCCTTCTTTCGGATGAAGGCTCTCCCGCATTCCCCGCATACCACCTTCCCGCTTAGGATATAGGCTCCCTCGTTTCCACATGATTTCATCCTGGCCCGATGGCCAAGACGGTGCTCCTTTATCTGTTGCAACCGCATCTGTTCATCCCTGCTCAGGATACCCTCATGGTCATCCCTTATAAAATACTGTGGCTTCTTTCCATGGTTTTTCTCCGTCCGGAACGGCACCGTCCCAGTCGAATAGGTTTTCTGGTGAAGGCAGTCACCCACTGTTTTCTCGTTGAACAGAATCCGCAGGACCGCTTCGGAAGACCAGAGCACACCATACGGCGCCGGTACTCGGTTTCCATTCAGGTATTCGGCTATCCTTACCCCACTCATTCCGTTCATGTACATACTGGCCATCCTGCGGACCCATACTGCCTCATCCTCCTTGACAGCCAGCTCCTTTGCTTCATCCTTATCGTAGCCATACGGCCGTCTGCTTATCACGAATGTACCATGCCGGAACCGGTTTACCGCTGACCAGTGGACGTTTTGGGATATGTTCTCTGACTCCTGCTGTGCAACCGCACCGTATACGGTCAGTATCCCTTCACTCTCCTCCGTCATGGTATTCAGGCGTTCCTTCTCGAAATACACACTTACCCCTATTTCCTTCAGATGGCGGACCGTGGATAAGGTGTCCACTGTGTTCCTGGCAAACCGGGTGATTGATTTGGTCAGTATGAGGTCTATCCTTCCTTTTTCACATTCCTCCAGCATCCGCCGGAAGTCCTCCCTACCCCATCGGCTGGTTCCGCTTATTCCCTCGTCCGCATATATCCCGCAGAATTCCCAGGCCGGATTTTTCTGGATAAGTCCTCTATAATACTCCATCTGTGTGTCATAGGAATGATACTGGCCATCGGCATCCGTGCTCACACGGCAATATGCACACACACGAATGCTCCGTATCTGGTATCCTGTATGTTCCGGTTTGACCTTTGGGATGCATAATACTTCTGCCACTTGCTGTACCTCCTTTCCTCCGTTTTCAACAAGACACATTACCACACTTCCTGCACCATATCAAGTATCAGTTCTCCGAATTTTCATATTTTCATACAACATCTTGGAAACATATCCTCTGGTACTTCCGAAGGACCATGTCATACATGACAGGGTCAATCAGCCTTTGGCGCAGCAGCTCATCCAATATCTTTTCTACTTCCCTGAATCGCAGGTATTGAAGCAGCTCCATTATTTCTATAGTTCCTCCGAGAATACTCTATTTCCACCTCACGGATTTCCTCATGTGTATCGCTCCTGGCCTCGTTCCATCCCACATCCATGCAGTCATCCCGGAAGAACGGCTGCATGATCTGGCATCGAACCCACCTTCTCTCTGTTTCTTATTTGTGCTTCTATTTGACACTACTCCCCGAAGCTTGTCCAGAAGGATGCCTGGACAGGGCAGCCAGTCCGCCTGCCTGCAGCGCACAGGCATCATAGGAATTCCACCTCCTCCGGGTTCTCCGGGGGCCGCCCTCATTGCGTGGTCCCCGACCAAGGGGGCTGTGACTGGACGGAAGTATCATTGTCAGCTGTCCGGGGGCATGGCGATTCAACCCTGCTTATGGTTGATTGAGAGTCAGGTGTGTACCGCTCTTGCCTTAAGATGTATTGCACATCCATGGACAGGATCATGTCCTGCAGGCAGTCTTCGCGCACCCCTCACGTCGCTTTCGTTCCTCACGACCGGACAGCCAATGTAACGGATTGGCTGGATATGAAGTTATCAATGTACGACGGACGGCATACTCCCGTCCTTTTATTCAGGCCTGTATGAATCATTTTTTCTTTTGTGGATTATCATATATCCAGTCTCCCACTTAAGAGATGGACCGGTTATACCCCATTCTCTCCTTCCATTTCAGGTTTTCAAAAAATAACCCTCTACTATTTTAAAAGCCGAAAAATAGGCCTACTGATAACCAACTTTATTACAAAAACTTTATTAACCTCCCCTGAATTCTTCTGCAATCTTTCCCTTCAAAATGCCTGCAAAAAATATCCCCCTACTTTTAGAGGTAAAAAATGGGCCTCCTGATAACCAAACTTTTTCTTAAATATATATAAACTTCTCTGAAACGCAGGTATTGAAGCAGCTCTTTTCTTCCTTCATGCGAATCCTTTAGATAACTTCGTTGGGTCAACCTCCCCTGTATTTATACATTCCCCTCTTATGAATGGGCAATTTCAATGGAGATGGACTTATGTTTTTCTTTACAAATGCATGGACGAGCCAGTTCCTCATCCCTGTACCATTCCCTTCTAAAAAAATATCCCCCTACTACTAGTGGTAAAAAATAGGCCTTCTGATAACCAGATTTCTTCTTACGATTTTCTTAAGATACACAAGTTCGGTATACAACCAGACTTGCAGATTACATTTCCAAAAAAATACCCCTCACTATTAGTCCAGTTTCAGCCCCCTTTTGATAACCTCAAAAATTCATTTTCGTTAAAAGTGCACATATAACTTTGGTTATTTTTACTCAGTTTGTCACGCCTCAAATGGTTTATATTCTTTCCCTCTGTACTAGATATTCCATTGGGTACTTCTTGGCAGGCCACCATGGGCCAGGGCATGGCCCACCGGATAGACAGACTCCACCCTTGGCGTGGCATATATTTTTTTGTACAGGTACAGCATGTATTTGATTTTTTTGCCTCTGTTTTCCTCTCCAAACAAACAAAAAGCCGCCACATAATATGACGGCTACCCTCAAAACATACTATCACATATCCCGAATCATCTTCATCAATCGTATCCCATCCTTCACCCCTTCCTCATACAGATACAGCTGACACATCCCATTTCCATCCAGCATGTCATCAATACAATCCTCTATGGCATCCCTCTGCTCCTTGGTAATTTCCTTCATCCAATGGTCCATGCGTTCGTTCAGCTTGTGGTCTGCATTCTTTTCTTCCTGTGTCTTATCTGCCTGCCATCGGGTTACCAGCCATTCTACCCTGGCTGCTATGACTTCCTCACATTGTTCCCTCGTAGTTTTCTTCATGGACACTCCTCCTTCCGCCAACACCATATCGAATATCACGGCGGAAGTCCATATCCACATGTCATAAAGATTCTGCTCCAAATACGTCAGAACCACCTACAGGGTGCACCTATAAATACGCCATTTTCCTTGTACTTGCGTGGTCTCCAGCCAAAACCGACCACCTGACAGGTGACCAAGGCCCCAAACAGGTGCACCTTGGTGGAATCAGAAAAACGCCCGCATTGCGGGCGATTGTGGCCGGGAGGGGCGCCTTTAGGTGCACCTCCCTTTAACCTGCACACAAATCGAACGGGGGATACGGTTTGATTTATGGCGACGAATGTGACGTTGAGATATTTTCTTATCCAAAATGGGCTTTCTTATATTGGGCCAAATTAGCCGAATTATCTACGGTATGCCCATCTATCCCATTCTTCTCCTTAAAAGCCAACACAGCGGCTTACGGTGCGTTACAAGGGCTAATTCAAGTTGCATTAGCTAATTTAATTTTTTACTTTTCCCTAACCCTTTGCAAATGTGTATCCATAAATATATTATCTTTTTAATATTGCATCTCTCTCGTCCAGACTAATATCTGGTCTCTCATATGCTTGCCTCTTGGAACCTATTTTCTAATAAACGCTTTGTTAGGTTTTAAAGGATGGTGTTGCCCCGCAAGCGGTTATTACCGTAATTATAATAACGCTAGTACAATTTTTCTTATCATGCTTTCATATCCTATGGCTCTGCCCGTTTGACTTTCGAGGGATCGGCAAAAATCTTGACAATAATCAACACGGCATCTTTCACCTTCATCCCACACTGAAATGCTTTTGGGCACTCTCCATTCAGGATTTCCCGACAGGTGATGCCTACATATTCTTTTTGAAATATCTCTGCTTCCCGACGCACTTTATCATAGACTTTTTTGCGTTTTTCACCATTCCCAGGCGTTCCCTCGCTGGAATAGAAGCTGATGATGGCGATAGCTGCGGCAAGACCTCCTGTATACCGCCAATGTCGCCGCCAAGCTCCTCATGGACTTTCTGCGGATACAATTTTAATTCTTTTCTTGTGATTGGGATATCACTCATTTTAAGATCAGTACATCCGACAATGGCAATCAATTCATCCAAGACCTTTATAAAGTCTTTTCCGAAAACGGGGTTCTCTGCCCCCATTGCCTTTACCATCTTTATCACCGGCTCTTCAGCCGCCTTTTTCGCAAATAAGTCATGCAGATGGTTAAGCTGTCCTGCCCCAAACAGAACGCGGGGCGGCATATTAAAAATAAAATTGTTTATAACAATTCCTCCATTACGATTCTTAATTACTCTTTTGATACAGTATACTATTCCATGTCCATATTTCCAGCGCTAAATCTTAATATGTATTATGGTAAATCCCCATTTTCAGTTTGCTAGCTATATCACCTGTTCTCTTGTAATATTTTTCAGCCAGCCATACTTTTTATAGTGCCATATAGCTACAGGAACCTTTACCACCTCATCCAAATTAATAATGAGGAACACTATAACAACTGGCAAATGAAAATAAAAAGCAGCAAGAAAACCCGCCGGAACCGCAAATACCCACATAGTCGCCGTGTCGCAAATCAAACCAAATTTTGAATCACCGCCTGCCGGGAACACCCCGGCAATTGTCATCATGTTGATGGATTTGGCAATCATATAGCAGGCGCAAAGTATCAGCATCCATTTTAAATATCCAGTGGCCTGCGGGCTTAAAACCGTCACTTCTACAATAACCGGAGACAGCGCAATCAGAAGCAGACTGGAAGCAACACCGCTGATTACCGCCATCTTCCATAGAATTCCCCCATACTTCTTTGCTTGGGTTAAGTTTCCCATACCTAGTTCATTGCCGATAATGATGCCGCCACCATTTGCAAGCCCTGTACAAAAACTTACAATCAGGTTTTTCACGATATTGGCAATTGAATTAGCTGCCACCGCATCATTTCCTAAATGGCCCATAATAACGGAATACATCGTAAAACCCACGCCCCAGACAAGATAATCCCCCAGCATGGGCAGGCTGTATCTCCAGTAATCCTTTACCAGCTGCTTATCCATAACAAAACAAAATTTCATACGAAGCCGGGCATGTTTTTCCCGAAAGGACTCTGCCTGCGCCCATAACAGCTCAATCAACTTTGAAACAGTCGTCGCAAACGCAGCGCCCGCGATTCCCATTTTCGGAAAGAAAAATAACCCGAAGATAAGGGCAGCATTCAAGAAAATATTGATGACAACCGCAGTTGATCCAATCACCATGCTTTTTACCGCATATCCTGTATTCTTCAATATACAAAGATAAATTTGTGAAACAGCGGTAAACAAATAGGATACCGCTACAATACGAAGGTAAATAACACCTCCGGCAATAAGCTGTGGCTCCTTTGTGAAAATCCGCATCAATATTTCCGGGACAAAAAGGGAGGCCAAAAAAAATACTGTTGAAATCAAAAATGATACTTTCGTAGCATAGGCAAATATCTTTTCGATTGATACCATTTCGCCTTTACCATAATATTGCGCCACTAAAATGCTTGTTCCCATGGTCAGTCCGCCCATAAAAAGATTAAAGACAAATGTAATCTGCCCTGCCAGTGAAGCTGCTGAAAGAGACTCCTGATTGATAAAACCAAGCATCAGCGCGTCTGATGCACTGACCGCCGCTAACATGAATTGCTGAAATGCAATTGGTAAAACAAGCGATAGCAGCTTTCGATAAAAAGCCGGGTTACCCCTGCGCCCAAATAGAAATCTCATGATTTGCCTCCTAAAAGTATTGATACTACAATCATAAAGAAAAACGGAAAACCGAACAACGCTAAATCTTAATAATATTACTGGCATTTTCTAATATCATTTGGTATTATTAAGAGACAGACGAGGAGGGATAATATGGGACAAGAAGTATTGTGCGCGTCCATCGGACAGCTTCGAGAACAATTTTTAACATTAGATTGGACCTATCACGATGTTCCTGTTGGAAGCCAATCAGAAAAAATGTTTTGCTGGCCAGGTCCGCCAGATGAAGAAATCCTAATCTGTGTCCATCAAAGCGGCGGACACCAGGAACTTTTCCACCGGCATGACTTTTTTTATTTCAACTTCACCTATCAAGGTGAATATGATTCTATCAGCTATAAGTACGACAACCGTATCACCATCCGTGAAGGAGAACTCTATGCAGGACAGCCATTTGCCGGACATGCACTTTGTGTCCATGATGATATAGAAACAACAATCATTGGTGTTCTCATACAAAGAAAAACCTTTTTCAGAACTTTTTTACCAATGCTCTCCACCAACACCAGACTTTTTCATTTCCTGCTCGACCCGGCAACAAATGAATTTTCAGATGAATTTATACATTTCAAAATTGAACATGACTGTAATATACGCATCCTGCTTGAAATGATGGTAATTGAGTATGCAAATAAGCGGGATGATAGTCAGACTGTTTTAAAGTCACTGGCCCTTTCTTTTCTTCTGCAGATTGCGCGGCAGTACGTCCAAGTAAAACAGACTTACTCCGGTGAAAGTCTATCGAAAAGAATTGTACAGTATATGAACGAGTATTTTGACAATGTGACACTTAAAGATATTGCAAAACATTTCTCCTATCATCCCAACTATGTTTCTACCCTTTTACACAGGGAACTTGGCAAATCCTTTTCGGATATTCTTCTGGAACAGCGAATGGAACGCGCTGTTATTTTACTAAAAGGAACCAATCTGTCTATTGAAGAGGTCGCTGCATTACTTGGCTATAGCAATAGCAGCAACTTTTATAAGGCCTTTCGGGAATACTTTAAACATTCACCTCGGGAATATATTGCTACCCAAAGATAAAGTGATGTCTTAGTAAATGGTGTACCATCATATATGTTTATGTATATTTGATATATAAAAATATAAAATGAACTGATAAATAATCATCTCCTTATTTACCAGCTCATTTTATATGTTTAATGTCAACACCAGCTTATCATTTTTAATTTCCGTTTTCAGATACCTGCATAAGGGCCATCCTGGCGTGGAGCCTTGCCTGGTACTGATCAATAATAACTGCCAATATAATGATTCCACCCTTAATGACCTTTTGCCAAAACTCCGACACCCCAATCATAATCATTCCATCATTTATAACACCAATTACAAATGCGCCTACAATCGTACCGCCAATTGTGCCGACTCCGCCCGACATGGAGGTTCCTCCCAAAACCACAGCTGATATGGCGTTCATTTCCCATCCGTCGCCGGAAGATGGATTTGCCGCTGTCAGTTGGGCAGTGGTAATAAGCCCCACGATTGCCGCACAAATACCGGAGAAGATATAGACCATTGTCATGACTCGTTTAACCTTAATACCAGAGAGTTCTGATGCCTTTATATTTCCTCCCACAGAGAAAATATGCCAGCCCAATGGTGTGTACTTTAAAATCAGTATTGCGATAACAGCAATGATTAAAAACAGAAATACAACAATGGGTATCCCATTTATGGAACTTCCCAAACTGTTAAAGCCTGTATTTCCAAGTGCAGGCTCTCCGGCAATATTAGAATATGTAGCCCCGTTAGTCCTAAGCATAGCAAGTCCTCTCGCAATGTTCATCATTCCAAGAGTGGCTATAAATGGAGCAACATTAAATTTAGTGATAATAGTACCGTTTATCCATCCAATTAAACCGCCCAGAATAATTGAGATGATAATAATAGCAGGAACATTAAAATACATGGTTATTCCCAGAATATGTATAGGAAGTCCATCCACAATAAGACCGCCGGCAATCATACCCACCAGTCCCACAATAGCACCTACCGACAGGTCAATGCCTCCTGTTATGATAACATATGTCATTCCTATACCGATGATTCCATACAGAGCCACATGCTTTATTATTGTAATAATACTGGAGATACTAAGAAAAGCCGGTGATTTAATACTAAAAAATGCAATCAGCACAATCAGTACAAAAAATGTACGCCCTTTCATCAGATTCATCAGGAGTTTATTTTTATTTACCTTTGACATAATAGTCCACCTTTTACCTTTCAGACAGAATGTTGGTGCCCTTTATAGGATGCAAGAACCAGGTTATCATTTGTAATCTCGTCACCTGTAAACATGCCGGACAGCTTTCCATTGGAGAGAACCAAAATGCGGTCCGCAATGGCAGCAATCTCATTAAGTTCAGAAGAAATCACGATACATGACAACCCCATCTTTGCCTGCCGCTGTATAATCTCAAACACCTCGGTTTTGGCTCCAATATCAATGCCCCTGCTGGGTTCATCCAGAAGGAATATCTTAGGTTTTGTCAGCAGCCCTTTTCCAATCACTACCTTCTGCTGATTTCCCCCGGATAAGGACAGAATAGGCAGATTCCGGTCGGCAACCTTAATCTGTAAGTCCCGTATTTCCTCCTGCACCGCAGCCTGTTCCTGTTTCATATCGATAAAAAAAGTTTTTCTAAACTTTCTGACAACAGAGAGTGAAATATTGCGGCCTATGTCCAGGGCCTGGACAAGCCCCTCTCGCTGCCTGTCTTCAGGTACCAGTGCAAATCCCTTTTCAATCTGTGATGAGATATCCTTTATTCTGACAGGCACCCCTTCCAGTTTAACGGTTCCAGTGTGTTCCGGCCGCAACCCCATAAGACACTCAAATATCTCTGTCCGGCCGGCTCCCAGGAGTCCGTATATCCCCAGGACCTCTCCCTTTTTCAGAGAAAAACTTATATCGTCCAGAAGATATCCTCCCCCCGGCTTAGGAAGGGAAAGGTGCTCTACTTCCAGGACATTGGGAAGACCGGAATATTCCAGACTGATGGATTTTTTAGCATATCCCTTATCCTTTCCCGTCATATACTTAACAATCTGAGGTATATCTACATCTTTTATTTCCCGGTGGGCTATCAGCTTTCCATTTCGGAAAATGGTTACATTATCACCAATCCGCAGGATTTCCTCCAGACGATGGGATATGTATACAATGGCAATCCCTTCCTTCAGCAAATCCCTCATAATTGCAAACAACGCCTCCACCTCCTGGGCGCTGAGGGACGAGGTGGGTTCATCCATAATCAGTATCCTTAAGTTTTCCTGAGCCAGATTTCTGGCTATCTCTATCATTTGCTGCTGCCCCACCCGTAAATCTGAAACCAATGTATCTGCTTTAATCGGATAATTTAACCGTTTAAGGATTGCATCGGCCATATTCCTGTGCTTCTGATTATCCAGCACAATTCTCCTCTTTGTCTTTTCATTATTCATAAATATATTTTGATATACGTTAAGATTTGGAAACAGGCTGAGCTCCTGGTGGATGATGGAAATTCCCTGTTTTCTTGCATCTATGGTATTTCTAAACGTCACCTCTTTTCCATCCATGGTAATCGTACCTGATGTGGGTGACTCAATACCTGCTATTATTTTCATCAAGGTGGATTTTCCTGCTCCGTTCTCACCAATAAGGACATTGACTTTCCCCTCTTCGATATCAAAGGATATGTCATCCAGCGCTTTCGTTCCAGGATATTCTTTCGTGATATTTCTGGCACTTAGGATAATTCTGTTCATAAACGACCGCCTCTCTTTTATTCCGCCGCATCTAAAGAAACAGGTGTAATCAGCAATGTATCATCTTTGTCATATGTAAAACAGCCGTAAAACGACAATTTTTTTCCCAGGAGATTATCCACGCCTGCCGGCTCCACCACATGCTCCAAAATATATTTGTTGATTTCCTTTGAAAGCTGCGCAAACTGTATTTGGTCTGTATAATCATTCACATCCAAAAAACTTAAATAATCGCGTATTGTGGTTTTCTTAAATACGGGACCTATCTGTATAAAAACATTTTCTTCCCCTTCATATCCTTCTAAACGGATTTCCATATATCCCGCTTTGACATCATCATGGACTGCGGTAACCTTACCGGTTCCATGGACTGCATAATTCAGATTTCCGCTGTCCCCCATGGTATACCGGCCGTATTCTTCTGCAAGGCTGGCCAGATTTCCATTGGACCGCGTCAAAAAATCATCCAACTCTACCGCTTCATCCTTAATTTCCGCAACAGCTTTTGAATCCCAAAATCCCCCTATATCCAGTGTCTCCTCAAAATCCACCTTACCGGTAAGGGATGCCTCCTCCCCCGTCCTGACAATCTTGACACATCCATATAAGGAAGTCATGATACAGGCTGTCAGAAAAAAAAGATACCAACGTTTCATAATATCCTCCTTTTTCCTGTAGCAGAGGCGTCATAAAGACCGCCTCTGCCAAAACATCTTGTGATATTTATTCCTCGGTATATACAAACTGCTCCAAATATTGTGCATTATCCTTTGTGATGGCACGGCAGTCAACTAACTGCTTCTCCGAAGCCAGTCCGGTACTGCCTGTCTTCAAATAACCGTCCAGAATCGTTACCGCCTGCTCTGCCATAAGTGCCGCCTGCTGCAAAGCCGTAGCCGTTACATCGCCTGCTATGATAGCGTCCCGCGCTTCATCTGAACCGTCCACAGATATAATCACCACATTCTTTTTGCCTGCCGCCTTACAGGCCGCAGCAGCGCCAAGGGCCATTGGGTCGTTTCCACAAATAACTCCGGAGATATCGGGGTGCGCCTGGAGCATGGTCTCCATCTTTTCATATGCCGTTGTCTGTTCCCAGTTTGCAGTTTCCTGAGCCACCATCACCAGACCGTCATATTGATCAATTACATCATGGAACCCCTGTGAGCGCACGATGCATGCTGTCTCGGTTTCTTTTCCAAGGAGCTCTGCATAGTTTCCTTCTTCTCCCATTGCCTCCACGAACACCTCGGCTACGGCCTGGGCTCCCTGATAATTATTTGATACCAGCTGGGCGATGGCCACTCCATCCGCTGCCAGCTCACGGTCAATGATTACCGTAGGTATACCTGCTTCCCTTGCCTTTTTTACCGCCTCTACAGAACCCTCTGCCCCTGCGTTATCAAGGATGATTCCGGCCGCCTTATCCGCAATGGCTGTTTCGATTATTTCCGACTGCACTGTCAAATCATCATCATGGGAAACACATTTTACTTCATAGCCCAGTTTTTCTGCCGTTTCCTGGGCAATTCTGGCCTCCGTCTCAAACATAGGCGTAGCATAGGAGGCCGTAATTACATAGATGATATTGGAGCCACCGCCCTTTAAGGCCTGCGTCTCTTCCGAAGTACCGGCATCTTTCTGCGCTTCCTCAGATGCCGCCTGAGTGTCAGCCTGTGCAGTCTCTGATTTAACTGTTTCGGGCTGGGTTGGTGCAGCTGTATCTGCTGTTTTTGTTGTGGCACATCCTGCTAACATAGACATTGTCAATACAAAACTCAAACCAACGGAAATTATCTTTTTCATTATTTTCCTCCCTTATAATTCAGGTGCTATTATAAAAATCACTTTAGCTACAGCAGAAGCATAGTTAATACATTTGTACTGTGTATTTTCAGGAATAAATACATACTCCTTTTCATGCACTTCATACACATCATGTGTCTTTGGGAGCAGAAATGTTACCGTCCCCTTACTCACATAAAATACCGCATCTCCCTTATGTGTATCATATTCCGTCTGTCTGGGCCCCACACCTCCTGCCGGAATAACCATATCCCCCATATGTACGCAGTCACTGCTGGCCCTGAAAGACAGCAGGACCGGCGTCTTATCTCCGCTTACAACCTTCAGGGAAGTTTCATCCGTAACCTTTGTAAATTCTCCGGTTTTCCTTGCCTCCTTCCAATCAACAGGAAAGGAACCTAAATCATGAATGCTCATATACTGCCTCCTGTTCTTCTCTCTGCATATTTATATCGCTTCATTTCAGCATCATAGCTAAGGGGCGGTCCCGCTTCATCCCAAATTTTAGGAGCAATAACAAACAATATGAGAGCATCATTGTTGGTAAAATTATAGGCTTTATGGGGGGATCCTTTTGGCATGATAACTGATTCACCCTCAGACACTTCCACCACCTGTCCCAATTCCGGATTAAACATAGTCACTGTACCTTCCAGAATATAGTAGATTTCATCTCCCGCGTGGACATCCACAGGATCAAATGTGCTTCCCGGAGCAAGCCTGTATTCACCCACCGTCATGGTCTGAGTACTGGCAATCAGATAATTAAGATCACTGGACTCTGGGTAATCCTCGGTATAGATAAACAACTTCAGTTTATCTCTTGTTAAATGCAATGGCTTTTTTTCGGTGTCCGGATAAGGAAAATTGCAAAAATATGGGGCACGCTCTGACATAAAAAATCCTCCCTTCGTAAATTAATTTTATATAGTTTATAACTTTATAAATTAATTTTACCAACAGAGGATTAATATGTCAATATTGTCTTATTTTTTCTACGTTATACTTAAAAATATGTAGATTTTTTTGTCATCTGTTACAAAGGGGGGATTATAAAAACGGTTTTTATAAATAATATTTACATGATTCCGGTCACCGACCCTCTCTCTATTAAATCCACGCACACCTACACCTTCACATAAGACTCTATATGGTTAGCAGTCTGTTTTATCTTATTCACCAATAATTCAATCGCCTCTCCGCCAAATCTGCTTCTGGGAATCCTTACAGTTGTCAGCATAGGTTCTGCTAATGTACAAATTGGCCTGTCATCAAAGCCTACGATTGAAATATCCTGCGGAATACGAATACCGGCTGCCTGCATAGCTCTCATGGCCCCATAGGCCACCAAATCGTTCTCTGTGAGGAAAGCCGTTGGCAATTCCACACCAGCACATTCTGCATCCCCAGGCTTGCTGGCTGCTCCGGATAACCAACATCAAAACAGTACCTCTGCGCATCCGTAATTCCAAACTTGCTGAGTGCTCTGAAATAGCATTCCTTCCGTTCCGCAAAACTGACAATATTCACACCGCTTCCTAAATACCCGATTCTACGGTGTCCTTTATTTACCAGCAAGTTAACCAACGCATACGTCCCCTGTTCATTGTTCACTGTAACGGAATTAATATTCCTGTCCAAATAATAATTGTCCAGCAGTACAATCGGCACCTCAATTTCTAAAAATGGATCCACGTCATCACCCAGCATCTCCGTCGCAAAAATCACATATCCCTTGCATCCTGCCGCCTTTATATATGCAATCTGTTCTGACATATCGCTTTTTCTTTTAACATTAATCACAAGCAAGCGATATCCCCACTGCTTCGCCGTAGTTTCCAGTCCATTCAAAATCAACGGAAAAAAGGGAGACTGTTCCATTAACTCTCCTCCCCTGGTATAAATAATAAAGCCAATACTATCTGTACTGCTTTCAACTTCCAACGGTACAACTGTTTCCTCTTGCCCATCTTCCTCCTCCGCACCGGAAAACATATATTGTAATCCCATCTCATTGATGCGGTCTGTCAATTCCTTTCTCGTTTTTTCACTGAGTCCGGGCTTCCGGTTCAAAACCAATGAAATAGTTGCCTGTGATCTGCTCAGATCGGAAGAGCGTCGTGTAGGGAAAGAGTGTAGATCTCGGTGGTC
>OKFX01000328.1_pt1 | contig 19400 bp, 24 predicted proteins | sample 1633441 | NCBI WGS metagenome assembly OKFX01 (sample SAMN04436775, study PRJEB24849) | human gut metagenome | biome: human gut; feature: NICU; material: stool | host: Homo sapiens | place: USA: Saint Louis, MO | collected 2011-03-21
ATCAATGTATACTCAATTGCCACCAGCGCATAAATAAATCCAAGAGCAAGACCGCTTACAATAAGCTGGATAATAATGCTGTAAGTCATTGGCGACCTCCCATCTCTTAGTTTAAAATGGATGCAAACCGCATTCCTGTCTGCATCCATTTTTCAACGACTGCTACTCTACCGTCACATAATCTACCATGCCAGGAATCTTCTCCTTAATCTGCGCAATAACACAGCCATGGACCATATTTCCTTCTTCATCACATGAGAACACTCCTTCCGGAAGTTTTATATCCTTTGTTTCCGCCAGAGCATCCCTGACAGCCTGAGGTTCGGTTGACCCGGCTCTTTCTATTGCGTCTGCCAGTACATAAGCCGCGCTATAATATGTAGATGCATAAAGTTCAGGAGCATATCCATATTTTGCTTTAAAATCCTCCACGAATTGCTTTACAGTGTCGTCATCATTCGTTGAGACAAAATCAGTTACAGCATACCATCCTTCCACATACTCCGGCTCCAGCAGATTTAACACCTGGTCCATAACAACACCTGCGGAAGCAATTACCGGGACATCAAATCCGAGTTCATACAGCTGCCTGGCGGTTAATGCCACCTCAGCATCATCTGTCCATGAAATAATACAGTCAACGCCTGCACTCTTTAGCTGCATCATCTGTCCTGTTAAATCCTTATCGCCTGCATTATGTCCGACTGCCACATACTCGATGCCGTCTGCTTCCAATATTGGAATGATAACATCTCTTCCGCCGGTTCCAAAGTCATTATTATTGTAGGAAATTCCAATCTTCTTAGCTCCAAGCGTATCAATTGCATATCTTGCTGCCACCTGTCCGTTGATTGTGTCCGAAGGCCTTACTCGGAAGAAATAAGGGTTATCCAATTCCGCTAATTTGGGGCTGGAACCGCCAGTCATAAATGGTATCTGGGCATTTTTATACAAATCACTGGTAGCTGCTGCATTTCCGGAGGTATGTGGTCCAATCACGGCACATACGTTCTCATTTAATAATCTGGTTACTACATTTACCGCCGTTGTCTGCGTATTTTGATCGTCCTCCGCTACATATACCAGTTTCTTGCCCAAAACGCCTCCATTGGCATTAATCTGCTCCAAGGCCAGGTCAATTCCCTCCTTCGTTCTCTGACCTGCCAACGGAAAGTTGCCAGTAATTGCGCAGCTGACACCAAACGTAATTTCCCCATCCAATTCTGCTGATGTCTCAGTGTTTTCCTTTTCAGAGCTGCCTGCCTCCGTCTTTTCTTCCTGCGTCTGTCCTGAATCAGTCGATGCAGATGCATTTGTTCCTCCTGTTGTTCCTCCCCCTGAGCATGCTGTCAACCCCAGAATCATGACTGCCGCCAAACTTACTGCCCATCGTTTTTTCATCATACCAAAATACCCTTCCTTTCATCATTCGTTGGTTATCCGTTTACTTTAATTCCAATGGAACCCATAGTGTCCACCAGAATTTTTCTCTCCTCCTCAGTAATAGGCGCCAGAGGCCCTCTGCACGGTCCGATCGGAATGCCTGTTACCATCTCAATCGCCGGTCTCATAATCGAATTCGGAAGAATTCTTCCATTCTGTCCGCATGCTTTACAAAATCTGTAAAGCGGTACGAACAGTTCCTTTGCCTTATCATGATCCCCCTCCGCAAATGCTTTTAAAATTGTACGGATTTCATGTCCAAAGATATGGGCTCCTCCGCTTACAACACCCATGGCTCCCTGGACTACCGTGGGTAGAAGCATGATATCATCTCCGTTAAAGATTACGAATTCCGAATTAATATCTTCTGTTGCTAATATAAAGTCCGTAATCTGTGTGGGGTTAATGCCTGCCTCATCTTTGATTCCGATGATATTCTCAATTTTTGAAAGCTCTCTTACCGTTGGGGCATCCACGTTTACACCCACGAAAATCGGAATATTATAAAGGAGGATATTAATATGTACGCTATTGGCAACTGCCTTGTAATGGTTATAGATGCCATCCTGGGTAGGCTTGTTATAATAGGGGGCAACCACCATACAGAGCTCAATGCCTAAATCCTCAGCCTTTCTCGTAAGAGCAATCGTTTCCTTTGTAGAGGCGCATCCTGTACCGGCTATAACAGGTTTCCTGCCAGCCGAAGCCTTAAGAGCTGTTTCCATTAATCTGACTCTTTCATCAAATGTAAGCAGGGATGCCTCTCCCGTTGTTCCTGTCACGATTAATGAATCACAAAGGTCATTTTGAATCAAATATTCGATTAAGTCTTCATAGGCCTTGTAATTAACCTCTTCATTGGTATCATACGGTGTTACCAGGGGGCATAAAATCTGTCCATACTTCTGCGTAAACTCATTTCTTGTCATTTGATGTTCTCCTTTGCACTTTTAATATTGGTCTAATCTTATATGTTTTGCGGTTATCATGTTGTCTGATAACATGATAACTACTTTTTCATAATATGTCAATAGATTTTTATATTACAGTATATTTTTATGCATTATGTATATGATACCGACGTTTTTTTAGAGATAACAGCATTTTCCTAATTCCATGCATTTTACAATTGACATGTTGTCTGATAACATGATATGCTATATTTAATATAACTATTTAATTAGTGCCATATACATTTATATACGCTCCGCTGGCCCCGCTATCCTAATGAAAAAGCCAGGTCGATGTCAGATATACTGGAACTATTGCATTTTACAGAAATATAAATATCCCCCCCATTTCGGTAATAGCACTTGTAAATTCTGGTAAACGTTGATAAAATATAAACCAACCGGCACGGGAATGACTGAGAGAATATAAGCAAAGAAGGGGAAACGAATGAATAAACCTCTGAAAAGTATTGCAAGGATTTCTGTTGTGGATCAGGCAATTCAGAATCTCCAAAATTACATAACGGATAATAATTTGCAGCCAGGTGACAAACTGCCTACAGAAAAAGAAGTCTGTGAAATGATGGGAATAGGCCGCTCCACTGCCCGAGAAGCTTACCGAATGTTAAAAGCAATGGATTATGTAACTGCGATTCAGGGAAAGGGCATTTTTTTAAGTGACAAGTACAGAAAAAATGATTCCAATGAGATGGCGCTTGAATGGTTTCGTGAAAATGGCAGAAGTATGATTGAGTTCATGGAAGTGCGGATGGCCATAGAACCTATGGCTGTACGTCTGGCTATTCCAAGGGCAACGGATTCCGATATTGAGGCATTAGAAAAAACGCATTTTCTTTTCCAACAGGCTCTTAATGACAAAAACACAGTCAAACTGCTCTCCTATGATGAACTTTTCCACAATCAAATTATGGAATTTACTGATAATCAGCTGATGATTCGTATTAGTCAGAATATCACTGAATGCTTCCGCAGTTACCGCTCCAAAGCCTTTGCTGTGGATAAAATTATGGGAAATGCAGTTACGCCGCATGCAAAAATTATAGATGCTTTCCATAAACGCGATACCCAGCTTGGTTATAATCTCATGATTGAGCACCTGGAGATTTCTCTGGAGGATATACTGAAATATTCGACACCTTAAATATCCATTTCCAACAATTGACCGCTGTACCCCATCTTTGGAGGAATACAGCGGTTTTATTCTCTCACCTTTGCACGATAATCACATTTCCGGCACTACGCCAGCTGCAACTCCCTATCTTCCCTATGATACGCACCCGGACAACTGCAGATATCCTGCTGGTTCCCAACGAGATGATTAGATGCATCCGCATTAAAGTATCGTTAATATTAATGGCGCAAAAAGTACGTTTTTACGTGGTTTTTTGGTTTGTTTGTGACTTTACTGTGTCTAATAGGGTAGTATAAGAAAGTAGGAAATGGTATGAAATTAGGCGGGCCCGGTCACATCCGGTACCCGCCTTCATCATATCATTATTCATAATTCTTCATATTTACCTGTTATATTTTAGTTGTGGAACCTGTGCTTGATTCTGTAATATTCCAACTGTCAGTGGCGCATGTTTCTCACAAACGAGACTGGCAGGTAACTGTCGGTCTCTCCTCTTTTGTATAAAAACGGCGGAGCCGATTTATTCGACTCTGCCGTTTAACTGATTAACTTTCATCTTGTTGTTCCCCAAGCATCAAAACATTTGCTAAAATTGTCAGTGCTCTCTCTTCATCAATATAACTTACATCTTTCATACTCAATTGACCTAATACCATTTCTATCGCGGCAAATGTGTCTTCAGCCGCTTTCAACGTTCTATATTGAACATGCGGATCTACGATTTCAATCACCCCACCCCCTATAGCTTATATTAGCATGTCGTAGGAAAAATGTCGATAGAGTACTGCTAATATTCTGTTATGAAACTGTTAAGATTTACCAATTTTATGAATATTTTTTCTACATTAATTTAATTGAACATTATATACACAAAAGTTTCCCGCTATCCCCATATACCTCAACGAAAAATTTATCCACTCTCTCTTTGTTGCCTTTATAAACAATCAAAATTTATTCCACTAAACTCGACCATTGTAGCATTCTAGTAAGCTTAATAAATCTACCACTCGAACACGTACCGTCGATTTGCCATGTCGTATTCTTCTGCAATCCGGAGCACACCCCTAGCATCTGTAATCATGCACTTGCCCTCGTCGCTGCCCTTGACTGGACAGAGTAAAAATGCCTCACCGGCAGGGTCCACCTGGTAGCCGGTAAGCATGTAGCCCTCGCTGTCAAACAGATACCAACCACAGGTGCCGTCCGTGGCCTCCCGGAGCCAGTACCAGCCATTGGCCGCATAGCTGCCGTCTGTAAACTGATACCACCAGCGCTGGCCGTCTGCGGCCGGCTGAAAGCCCTGGGTGTATGTCACTGGGACCGAGGTATAGTCGATGTCGCAGAGCTTGAGGACCTTCTGCCAGGGTGTGGCCGCCACTCTGGACTTGATAGTCCCATAGTTGATGCCCTTGGCCTCAATACACCAACCATCACCTATGTATACCCCGATGTGGCCCGGCTTCCAGAGCGCCCAACCGACCATGGACTCGTCCAGATGGTCGATACCCACGCGCTCCACGGCTGTGTCGTGGTAGTTGTAGCTGCCACGTAGGATACCCGTGTACCAGCTGATGAGGCCGCTGCAGTCCGTGCAGCGCTGGCCTATGTACCTGGCCGCCTTGGCTTTGTAGGTGGATGTGTATGTGCCTGGGTTCTCCTGGGCGAGGCGGTCCAGGATGGCCTGCGTCAGTATCTCGCCCTTGGTGCCGTAAACGTAGGGCGCGCCCAGTTTGTCCTTGCAGTGCTGAATTAATCCTGCTGATGTTTTACTCATAGTGTTTTCCTCCAATCTAAAAGGCCCAGGGGCATCCCTGAGCCATGAAAAGTTATGACGTCACAAAGTGTATTTCGGATAAGACCGTCGCGGAGATACATGGAGTAAAAGTATTTCATGTGAGAGAACTCATTGGAAATAACATTAAAAGGTTTACGGTGGGTGTGGATTATATTGATATGAAGAAACGTATCGGTACTGACGATACGTCTTTGCGGGGCAAGGACGTTAGAAAGCGAAGGGGCTTGCGGGGCAAGCACGTTGGAACTGCTCTTATCGTTGGGTTATGCGAAGCAGTCCATCACCCAGGCCGAACACATCTACATATTATCAGAACGTGGCTATGCGAAGCTGATTAAGATTATGGATACAGACCTTGCCTGGAACGTCCATGATAAGTTGCGATATCGCAACGCCCGCTTAACCCCGCGGCGGGAAATATTGGACCCCCTCATCTCAGGCATCCATTTTTGTATCCAGTTCTGGAAGACCTGCCACAGATGTGGCCATAGACAAGATTCCGGCCAGTACAGAGGCAGATGCAACCATAGGCCAGTTCACATCTCCCATTACTGATGCCGCGCCTATAGTGGCTACAAAAGTCTGAGCCACGGTCTTTATTGCTCTCCGGGCCGCCGCCCTTGCCCACTGCATCGTGTCCACATCCGCTTTAAATACACAATTTTTTAACATAGTCATACCTCTCTTTCTTATTTGATGTATTGCGCCACGGTATAAATAACGCCGGTGGCAAATGCCCCGGCTCCGGCTCCTACTACAGTATTAAAAATGGTACGTTTCATATTGCTCCACTGTTTCGCCGGTTCCTGCTCCAGCTTTTGCAGCCTTTCATTCTGGCTTGTCTGCTCATTAAGCATCCGCTCCATGTTGATAGCCAGCTTCTGTACAGACAGAACCAGGTCATTAATTGCCTTGCTCTGCTCCTCCTGTTCTTCCATCCGATGTTTAAGTGATTTTATCTGCTGGTCATGATTTTCAAGCTTTACAGCTACCTCTGTCTCCATCACATCTGCATCCTACCTTCCTTTATTTTGTATACTCCTCGCCAGTAATCTCTTTGTAGTCCGCCTCAGACAGCTTGCCGGCAGCCACCAGGGCCTTAAGCCGGTCAATGTCCCACAGTCTCGGATAATACTTCTGTGCCAGTCCTTTTACATCCATGGTCTCACCTCCTATAAATCTGTCCCGGTCATCACAGCCAGGAAATCAATGTCAGCCCTGTTATGCTCCACCACGGCCTCTACACTCGGCTGGGAGAGCGTCAGTAGCGCCACACGGCCATATACAGCCTCCGCGGTGACCGCACCGTCATCCCCGTACTGCTCCGACGTGATAAGATAGTTGTCATCAATACTCTTTGGATTATCCAGCATCGTATAACCATCATACACGGCCAGGGTGCTGCCGTCCTCGTTGACAGTCTTAATCCGCACCGTGGCTGCCGCATCCGCAAACAAGGACACGATATCCTCCAGCGGCTCCGTAGTCCGGAAGATAAGCCGTAGAGTGCTGGGCGTGGAGGATGTGCCGCCGATGACCAGCGGGTACTCCTTCCCGTTTTTCAATACAATCTTTTCATTCATAGATTCATTCCTTTCTCCCGGCAGGCCGCCGGGCAATAAAATAAGACCCTGGTTTAGGGACTTGGCTTGCGGGTTACAATTTTGGGAATAGGAAGCTCATTCTTTTACTCTCTGTTTTTTTATCCCCCTTTATGGTAAAATCCAAGTAGGAAGGGGGTGAAAATCATGTACTACATTTGCGCTACATATGACGATGGAAAATTTGTGGAATGTAATAACGTTACATCAATCTCTTTTAACGGAACAAGTAGTCTTATAACTGTATCCGAAGAGAATCTCTTAACACAAAATATTCCATCAGGCAAAACATTGTGGGTGAAAACGCAAAATGGTTCTTATACCGTTCGCGGCGACGGATTGCGTGTCATCGAAATAAGGAAAGAGTAACTCTACACAATCACCTCAATGCAAAACTCAGCATTGGGGTGACTCTTTTTTATTACCTCAATCACTTCTAATGTTTCTTTTATTTTATCTGAACTTCCTACCTTAATTGTAATCATTATTGGTTTCATAATTCCTCTCTTTCTGCTGTTTCAAGGACAGCTCCTATATTATTCAAAATAGGGACCTGATTTGCAGGTTACGATTCATTTTTTCTTATCACAAATAGCAATTTAAAGAATAAAGCTACAGTCACATATACTCCAACAATTGACATTCCTGCTGGCACACAAGACATTTCCGTAAAATGGTCTGGTGATACCATGTATTTTTATGTGGGAGGTACAATAGTGTCCAAAATACAAGGCTGGTACGCTTATTCAAAATGATTATTTTGTACTGAAGGCATACAGATTGGTAAGGATTGGAACCTGATTATCATAACCAATAAACTTTACGGCATCGCCCTTATGCACCGCAAAGCAAACAGGGGCAAAAGAATTGGTTGCCGCATCATTATTGACCCAAAATATAGTTATGCTATTAACTGATACATAACATCCATGGGCTGAACTATTAAAGCCTATGGAACCACAGACTATACAATTTTCTGTGGCCGTCCAACTGGTTCCGTTAGCAAATCCATCTTTGATTTTTTTGCTGGTATCTATGTATGGTAAATTGCTATCTATGCTATCTTTTACCTGCTTAAGGTATGCGCTGGATGGGACCTTATTTGTAGCTGTGGACTCTGTCTGCACGATATCAGTCTTTTTAAGATAATCCGCCAATTTCGTGGTAAGGGCTGTATTGCTTACCAGCTCCAGGGCAACCTTACGGGCCAGCGCATCCAGCAGGGCCTGGGCATTACTGTCCGCTCCGGCAGCCACGACAATCCCCTGTGTATCTGTTGCCTTGACGGATGTGGCCGTCCCGTCAAATCCCCCCAATCCCGCAGCAATATCCTCCACCGCTTTTGCACTTGCCGCTGCATTTGCCGCGCTTCCGGATGCAGCAGACGCAGAGCCTGCCGCCGCGGATGCGGAACCCGCTGAGGCCGTGGCCGATTCCTGGGCAGATACCTTTACGGCATTGGCCTCCTGCAGGGTCGTATTGGCCTCTGTGATGGCTTTCTGTACCTCCTCCGATGCCTTAGTGGCTTTCTGGCTCGCTCCGTTGGCAGTAGTCACTGCCTCATCCACATGGGTTGTATTAGTCTCAACCTCTTCGTTGACCTTCTCGGCCAAGGATATCATACTTTCCCGAACATCCCGCCCATACACCGCAACCCGGAAGTCATTAATCTCTTTACTGATGTCAGCCATCGTTTATCACCTCTTTCTTTTTCCTTGTTAAACGGTCTATCTGCTTCTGCTGGGCCTGTATTGCACCGGTCAAAAGAGCAATGTAATTCATATAAGGGATACAGTAATACCCATCCTTATCCATGGATGTCAATGGCAGGTCAATCCCCAGCTGCTTCTGCAACTTCTCCACGTCCTGGGCCACAAATCCCATCATCGGCTCACCAGTCTCTTTCATTACATATACTTTGGGATGCAATCCAAGTACCAGTGCCAGAGACTGCCCGTCCTTTAAAGGTTGTATTCTTTTCTTCTTTCGCCGGTCGGATGTTTCGTAGAATGACCCGTGGAAATCACCCATGAAACTGCCGTGGACATAGCTGCCTGTACTATACATACCACCTATGTTAAACGATGCCCCGCTGGCCATTATTTGGTTCGCAACCCGGAGCGTATTAACATTAATCAGGTTGGCTCCCACCGTTGTATTATTACTTGTACCGTCAAGAGTAAGGACGCCACCGGATGTCAGCTTGAATCCTGGCAGTGTGATACTGCCTGATGTCATGTTGATGTTACCCTCATTGATTGTTATACCATTCTTATTGAAACGCGCCAGTTCCTTTCCGTCAACATTTCGGATTATCAGGACACCATCCTTACCAGGTCCGGTACCTCCAAGCTCCAACGTCCCTCCACGGATTCGGTCCGCCAGCATCTGACCGGCAGTGATAAAATCAGCCACCAGGTTCCCGTCTATGGTCCATGCATTCTTATACGGCCCATTGATTCCGGTTGTCGAAAAGCCGATGCCATTCTGATTGAACTGGATTACATTTGTAGCGGTCTCCTTATCCGGCGTGTTCATGATGAGGATACGCCACGGTGTGGTCGTATTCCCGGTATCAGGTTCTATGTTGTCAATGACGACATAGCCTCCCTTACCTCCCATAATGAGCTGTGTGGCATTCTCCACCCTGCGGTTAATCTCCTGAGCCGTATCTTCTGCCACCTTCTCAATGCGCTCAGATACAGCTGTCTGGTTCTTGACCGTGGTTCCGGTCAGAGTCTCCGTCTGCCGCCCCAGTGTTATACTCCCCTGGCCAGGGTCAAGCAGATTGATTTCCCGCCGTGTAAGCAGAAACTTCTGATTGATTCCATGAGGGTCACTGGATACATCCGTCCAGAATCCTAATTGAAATTGTTGTACGGTGCTATCTATGGCTGCCAGGTCCACAGCAGATACTTCCATTGAGGCAGGAAGGGTTGAAGCCTCTTTGAGGTATTCCCTGGACTTAGCAAGCAATATACCAGGTTCCGTCACATCGTCCCATTTCTGATATCCCCATATTCTCCCGTACAGCTCCACGGCTTCCGCGTTCTCGATGTAGTCTACACCTCCATTAACGGATGTGATATCTACTGCCCTGGACTGTGTCTCCCCTGACTCATCCTTGTATTCCACATCTGCCCCCTGAGGAATCAGACATGTTATAATCTGCGTGGCATCTACATAGTGTGTCAAATCCAGCAGGTTCTCCCCGAACCGGATTACCTGGCTGTTAATCCCGCCGTAATCCCACAGATAGTCCAGATAACGCACTCCCGCCTCATGCCTGATACGGAGATAGCCCCCAAATGATTCCGGTAACTGCCTCAATAGTGTGAGCGTGTCTGAGAAGCCCTGGACGATCCACTCTTTGTATCCACCATCCCCACTCACCACTATGTTACCTTTTTTAATCTGCCGGCTGGCGTCCACCTGGCTGTTATGTACGTCAAGAAGCTGTCCTATGTATCCGTCTATCCCTCCAGTATACGTAAAGGGGCGTTGCCGGCTGTCCAAAAGATACGTCAGCTCTCCCTCACAGGTAACCGCGACCATATTATCAAAGTCTTGTTCCGGTCTCCACATCCGGCCACAGAATACACATGCGCCATCATCATAAACAATCACCTCAGACGTCAGGACTTTCAATTGCTTATAATATGGATGCCCTTTGTACACCCGGAATGTGAAAGAGCCGGCGCTTCCCATCTCCTGGGTAAGCACTGGCTCAAATATCCGAAGCATATCATCAAGCGGCTCGTATATGGGGTATTCTCCATTCACGTTTTTTACATATACCCGGTACATTTACAATATTCCTCCCCTGTACGATATGGTAACTGTCCCCGTCCCGGTGAACATGAGCATGTTCTCCCCTTCCTTTATAACGATGTCATATATCTTATTCGTTCCTTGTTTCAGTTCATAGTCCTTACCGCCATAGCTCACCGTCATAGCAGCTGATACCGTAATTTCAGGAATAACCCATCTCTGCGTGCCTGGGACGTTAAGGGACAGGCTGCCATTCACCTCCAGTTCCTTATAATCGCGGATTACCCCTTTCTCGAAGGAGAATGAATCCCATAACCAGTCCTCGTCTGACGCCGTAAGCTCATACTTATAAGGGTCAGCATTCACGCTGATAGTGAATGTTCCCAAGGTCCTTGCTCTGGAGTATTCAGATACCGTCATGCGCCCGGCATAATAGTACATCGGGTCATCATTGAATATCAGTTTTCCTTCCCTGCCGTGGAAGTTTCGTAGGATTTCTGAAAACACCTCCGGCCACTTGTCCATCGGATAACCGCATCCAAAATTAAGAGTAATTACCCTCCGCTCATATATAATCCGGCCCGCAATCGCTGTGGAGAGGTCCAGGGAGCCGTCGGCCCCCGGAACATCCTGATAGATTGTCTTTGGCACTGGCGGCTGAACACAGTGTCTGTTTGCCAGTGCCATCCCATAGGTTGACAGCATGTCAATGCCGTTTATGCTCACGCTTTGATGTATCATCCTATCCGCTCCTTAAGGGCCTGTACCTGGCCCAATTTCCGGTCCATTTGTCCCGCGGTCTTGCCCACCAGAGCCTTCCCGTCCATCATGACATACTTTTGGGAGGCAATGTCAGGAAGATATGCCTCCAACAGGGAAATGACCCGCTGTGTGACTCCGCTGTTCTGTTCCCCGCCGCCTGACATATCCATGGTCATGACGTCCATGCTCCCGGCCAGGGCTGCCATCTGTTCCGTTACGCGCCACATATTTCCCCTAATACCTTCTTCCAGGCCCTGCATCATATGAGGCATCCATTCCTCGTAATAGCGGAGCGGCCCTTTTTCCGGCCGGGTAAAATGCAGATAATCAGAGACCGTGCTCGCCACACTCTGGCAGGCTGCCTCTACTTCGGCAGTTTTCTTCCTAATACCATGAACAAAACCATCCATCATATCCCCTGACCAAATTTCAGCTAATGGGGCAAGTTCTTCCATTAAGGGTCGCATTTCTGTGGATATTTTCGATACTTCTTCGGTTACTTTTTGTATTCCATCAGCAATGCCTCCAGCAAGACCCTCATCAAAATACGTACCTATATCATATGTCACCTTGGAAGGAGAGTTAATTTTTAGGGCATCTTCCGCCGCGCCCACACCTGATTCAGCCAGCGTTTTCACCACATCCCTAATTTGTCCTACACCACTTAGAATACCAGAAGCAAGCCCCTCAGAGAAATTAGTCCCTGCTGATTCCATCTCGTCAGCTTTGCCTTTAATCCCCTGTGCTACGTCCGTCAGAGAATTAGCAGTATTTTCTGGTATCTTTGCAAGTTCCTGCCGACTTCTCAATTCCAAACGAACGAGTTCAGCGACATACTCATCTGTAATGCCTGGTGCACCTTCTTTAACTGCTGCCCTTGCCTCCGCTAATTTTGTCTTGTAAGTTTCGCATTGCCTTTCCAGACTCTCCCGCGTAGATGTCTCAGAAGTTTGAAAGTCATTAGTCAGCAGAGCCAACGATTCCGATATTTTTGCCTGGTCACCAGAAATTATAGCAGCACTCGCGCCCTCGTAATTTGCAATCGTGGAGTTATACCCTTCCAGTGCTGCAGTTGCATCCGCTAAAGTTTGATTGTTCTCAATCATGTGGTCCTTAAAACCTGCGGTTGTTTCTCCTGCTGTTATAAGCTGGTCTTGCAGATCATATAACTGCTGCCTCAATGCATCATTGGTTCCATCAGAGGCATATTCAGCCATAAGGCGATTATATTCTGATTGCAGTTCGTTTTCTTTTGCAAGCGCATCATTATAATTCTGAGTTGCTGACTCTGAATTCTTGGTTGCATCAAAAAGGGCCTCCCTTGCCCCTTTTTGCTTGACAATAGCCTCCGTATATGATTCCAAATAGGCATTCAGTGTGGCCTCCGCCTTTTTCTTCTCAATGAGGTTGTCAATCTCCTGCTGGAGCCCCTGATAATCTTTGATAACACCATCGACCATGTCAATCTCAATCCCAAGTGCATTTTTCAATTCATTGACAATAAATGCAGCCCTAACCTCATAACCTTCATTGATTTTTCCATTCTCGTCTGTGATATTCTGTAATTCCTTCCACAGCTCCTTCTCTTTTCCCGATTGCGCCTCTATAACAGATACAGATTCCTGTCTACGTTGCGACAACTCGTCATAAGCATCTTTCAGCTCTTCTACTTTTTCTTTATTCTCTTTTTCTGTTTCAGTAAGCTCCCGCGCCTCTTCGTAATAGTCCACCATATTATCCCGGGACGCAATGAATGCACCCCCAAGGACACCAACAGCCAATGCAGTTAAAAAGAGTGGACCTCCGCTCGCAGATAGGGCAGTCAATGACCCTGATATTACAGGAACCAACTTCATCAGAGCGCCAACCCCGGTAGAAAGCTTTCCTATGGTTATAAGCAAGGGACCAATTGCTGCAACGATTAAGCCAATTTTCACAACTGTCTCTTTTTGGGTTGCATCCAGTTTATTAAACCAGTCCGTCCACTGCTGTATCTTTGCCACAAGCGCCCGTATTTTAGGTATCAGCGCGTCTCCAATCGCGATTGCCGCCTCTTGCAGCTGGCTTTTGAGGATGGTCAGCTGTCCGTTGAGATTGTCCTGCATAGTTTCCGCCATATCCTCCGCCGCACCCTCTGAGTTGGCTATGGCATCCGACAGTTTCTTGTAGTCGTCCTCACTGGCATTGATAATGGCAAGCATACCGCTCATGGCTTCCTTACCAAACAGGGTTGCCGCCGCTGCGGACTGCTGCTCCTGGGTAAGCCCTTCAATGGCCTGGGTCCCCAGAGCAAGAGCAAGGTTCTGGGCTACCTGTACTTTATTGGTCTTTTTAGTCACTTTGATTCCCAATTTATCCATTGCCTGTTTCTTAAACTGGGCCTCGGACATATCTTTTATCTGCTCCTGGCCGGCATACATGGCAAGCTGAAAATACTTTTCTTCCTCCGATAATCCCTTAAGCGTGTCCCCGTACCCATCCGCAACGGCCTGCTGTTCTAGGGTGGCCAGGCGCTGGGCCTTCTGTTCCTCCGTGGTGACAGCAAAGGATTCGCGCAGAATCTTCAATGTTTCATCCAGGGATTTCATGGAACCGTCCTCATTGGCAATCTCAATCCCCAGCTCCATCATGACGCCTTCCATGGCTTCGGTCGGCTTGACCATGTTGGTGATAGCTGCCCTCAACTGTGTGCCGGCCTGGCTGGCCTTGATTCCGCTATTGGCCATCAGCCCAACCGCCAGGGCAGTATCTTCCATGGAGTATCCCAGGGAGCCGCAGACGGGCGCCACATACTTGAATGTCTCACCCATCATCTCCACATTGGTATTCGCATTGCTGGAGGCCGCCGCCATGACATCGGCCAGGCGCCCGGCATCCGCTGCCGTGTATCCCATACCAGTAAGGGCGTCCGTCACGATATCGGATGTAGTCGCCAGGTCTGCTCCAGATGCGGCTGCCAGATTCATGATACCGCTGATACCATTCAGCATATCGTCTGTTTTCCACCCGGCCATTGCCATATAACTCATAGCGTCTGCGGCCTCAGATGCGCTGAATTTCGTCTCTGCGCCCATCTCCCTGGCCTTATCCCTTAACTGGTCAAACTCCTCACCCGTGGCCCCACTGATGGCTGACACATTAGACATGGACTCGTCAAAGTCTGCCGTTGTCTTTACCGCGGCAGCCCCCACGCCGGCCACGGCAGCCGTGACTGGAAGAAATTTCTTTCCGACACATTCAATCTCCTGTCCGACTTTCTGGAACTTGTCGCCGGCCGCACTAATCTGCTGCAACGTTGTATTGGCCTTCCCGGCCTGGTCCTCCAGGAATTTAAGCTGCTGCTCCGTTTCAGCAATCTCCCTCTGCAGGGCGTCGTACTGCTCCGGTGCCACCGGGTTCCCGAATTCATCCGATACTTCCTTGGCTGATTTCTGGAGCGTCTTTAATTCGCTGGAGGTTTTCTTGATTTCGTCCTGCAGGGCGTCGTACTTCTCCTGTGATATCTCTCCGTTTGCCAACTGCTCATCAGCGTTCCTGGACTGTTCTTTTAGGTCGCCCAGTTTCTTTTTGGTCTCGTCTATCTGCTTTTTGATTGGGTCATACTTTTCTTTCCAGGCATCGTAATTCGAGGCCGATTCCGTCACCTGCTTGTTTGCCTCTTTCAGTGTATCCAGTTTACCCTTGGTCCCCTGTACCGCTTCCGCCAGGAGCTTCTGCTTCTGCCTCAGCAGCTCTGTGTTGGTCGGATCCAGTTTCAGCAGCCTCTCCACATCCTTAAGCTGGCCTTGTGTGCTGCTGATTTCTTTATTGACGCCGTTTAATGCCTTGTTTAGACCGGTGGTATCCCCACCGATTTCTATTGTGATTCCTTTGATACGGTCTGCCACGATACCACCTCCTAAAACTTATCAAAATCCTCCTGGGTTGCCAGATTCGGATACTTATAACTATCGTTCTGTGACTCTGTGAACATGTCCAGGACCAGCCCGATGGTGAGCATGTCAAGGTCACTGACCGCTACCCCCAGTTGGACCGCCCGAAGCATAAACAGGGGCGTTGTCATTTCCCGGCTGCTCGGCTTCGTTTTTTTTTGGCCTCCACGTCTGTTTCAATGTTCAGATGCCAGAGGTCGAGTAACTGGGGTAAAACTGTATAGATGGAAAACGTGTTGAACTGGTCCAGCCACTCCTCCGGGGTACCCGGCTGTTTCGGGTCGGCATGAAGCGCCATTATGTATGCCACATTCTCAAACAGCTCCAGGTCACTGATGGGGACCTCCTCCCCTTCCACGGCCTTTCCCAGACGCATCAAATCCCGGAAGATATCCCGCCGGAACCGCGCCCTGTACAGTCTTGGGATGGCAGCCGATGCCTTGAATGGCACCAGCTTCCCATCAATCTCTATTTCCTTGCTTATCATGTCCTGCCTCCGTCATTACGCTGTTGGGCCGGGAGCAGTTGTCTCATAAACCCCATCATACCAGCCACTATAAGTTGCCTCATCCGTTGTATCACCGGTCCGCGCCTTAATCCTCCCATCCGGAAGCGGTGTTGCAGATATAGTAAGCGTCTCCGTTACCGGTTCAATGGATTCCTCCTTGGTCTGGGACTCCACAGATGGCCTGGTAGCGCTGCAGTTATACAGCACATGCCGGATAGCCTTCTCATCACCGTCAAACTCAAACAGCAGGGCAAATGCGGCCTGCTTGGCATCCGCATTCTCAATCAGGACCTTCTTTCCATCCAACGTCTCTCCCAGGACATCCGTCCGGAAGCTCTCCGGCAGCAGGGCCACCTCCAGGTCTCCCTCATAGCCATTGTTGGCGGCGGCCTGATAGTAAGTGATTCCGTCTGCGTAAAACTTGGAGATGTCGCCCTGCGCATCCAGGGCAATGCTGACAGAACCCCGGATGGGTGACGGTTTGGCAAACGTGATTGCCCCGTCCTCTCCGGTTGTCTGTGTTGCGTAATGCACGTTCTTAAGGTTGTACTTGACTTTATTCATTGATTAATACCTCCATTTCATACAGCACCTCATACATCTTTTCAGATTCAAGGTACGCCTCTGTTTTCTCATAAAAAAAGCCATGCTCTTTCAACACAGCTTCCACTTTCTTCTCTGTTTCCAAATCCTTCTTCTCAGTGTAAAGTTCAATATCCAGCTGGTTGATGCCCTGATAGACAACTCCATCGGCAGAAAAGTTATTGCTTTCCGGGTACAGGTACACAAGATAAGGCTTCTGCGCTTCCTGTCCCTCCTCATAATGGTGATATGCCACCGGCAGGCCAATGGACTTGACCATCTTAAATACTTCCTGCTCCGTCATCTTAATAACCTCGCTTTCAGGCGTTTCTCATAGTCCTCTGCGGCCCGTTGTTCGGCCGGGGCAATGTGTGGGACGCCACTTACCCTTCCACCGCCCCGTTTTGCATATCCTTTTTCCAGCAGGTGGGTAAGACCGGGCTTCTTCCTGTTATGGACCTTGATGCTTATGGATACGGCATTCTCTCTTTCCACCTTTGATGCCCACCCGTCCTTATAATGTCCCTTCCTGCTACCCGGCCCCTCTGGGGAGGTCTGTTTCAGTTCCTTTACCGCCTCTTTGGCAACTGCCCTGGCTTCGGCCTTTGTGTCGGCGGCTACCCCGCTGGCATATTCCTCCATCAGTTTAGCAATCTTGGCCCCCAAGACGTCAATCTTGATTCCAGACATGGCATCACTCCTTTGCAGTTGCCCTGATTTTCACGGTTTCATTTTTGTACTGGACATTATCAATGCTAGTGATGTTGTAGTTTTTCCCACGATGCACCAATCGGTATTCCTTCGTATTCATGGCTCCCAGTAATGGATGGTAACGCATGACGAACATGATTGTATTCTGTGCCTGTGTTTGAGCAGCTTCCCAGTACTCGGAGCCTGACAGGTTGTTCATGTAGGCATATCCACGGTAATACTCTGTCCATGACGGTATCTGGTTGCCGATGTCATCCTCTGCATACCCACTTTTTTCAATTACCACTAATTCCCGGTATGCCCCTGCATTCATACAATCACCACCTTACAACAGGTTGACACAATACATCCCCAGGATGGTATCCACCACCCCGTTGACATTGTTCTTGTCCACGGTCATCTGCCTGTTATCGTACATATCGGAGACAAGTACTAGGACGGCAATTGTGATATCCTCATGTGTATCAATCGCAGCCTCATCAAGGCCGGTATATCCCTTCACATAGTCCATGGCTGCCGGAAGGAGGATTTCCAGGTACTGCCTGTCCTCCTCCGTCAGGTATGCCTCTTCCGTCCGTATCTGCCGGCAGATGTCCTTAAGTGCTATCTCGCTTGCCCTCATCCTTCGCGCTCCTTCTCGGCGTCACAGGCTCTATATACCCGGCTGCGGTAAGGTCATCCAGGATTATCTGCGTCCGGATGTCCCTGACCTCACCGGCATACATGGATATGGCGCCTGTAAATGATTTCAGTGCCTTGACCTTCATGTCCTGCCTCCTTAAGCGGATGCCTTCATGACCAGTTTGACAATCTTCTGGGCATTCTCGACCTTAGCATCAAACTCCATCCATGCAATCACACCAATGGCATGTTCATCCGCATATCGTTCCTGGAGGACCTGCACGGATGCATCCTCGGACAATTTTACAGCCAGGCCGGACAGGTCCCCATAGTAAATGGCCGTCTTCCCCGCCTCCATTCCGTCCATCTGGTCTGACACATAAACCGGCTTCCCCAGGAGAGTCGTACCGAAGGGGGACGTGATGTCATCCTGCATGAGATACCGGCCATTACCATCCTTCAGCAGACGTAAGGCCGTCCTGGTCGTGCTGTTCATAATGAATACGGCTTTTGCCTGAAAGGCGTCCTTCACTTTGTCCTTCAGCATGATGATTTCATCCATCGTTACAGCGGATGCCGCCGCAGTTTCCACGCTGAGGGTCACGCCCTTCAACCCTTCAACCTTGGCATCAGTTCCATGCAGCAGTTCCGCTTCAAGGAACCTTGCAATCGATTCAGACATTTCATTAACAACGAACGACACGATGTCAAACTGGCTGTTATTCGCCAGGGACTTGGACACTTTGGACAGGGCGCCGGCCAGGTATCCAGTCAGTTCGATATTGGTGAACTTCCCACTGGTGCTGGTAAGGGATTTGAATTCCTCTGCATAGGCCATCCTGATTGTGTTACCATCAGCCGCATAGTACGGGATTGACAGAGTCCCTTTTACATTGTACCGGGTCGCCATCTTATAGATTGGGCAGATGTCTTCCACCTTCTTGATAATCCGGTTCGCAATCGTCTTGGGGATAACGGCGCCGTTATCGGTCTTTGTCATCTCACCAGCACGTTCCTCCAGGACCTCCCCGCGGATATAGGCCGCAAAAGCACGTTCTTCCAGCTCCTCCTGTTTCAGGTCCTCATGTTTCTCTGGGCTGGTAACATTCAATTTCAGGTCCCTGGCACGTTCCAACTTTTCAATAGTGCTGTCCAGGGCCTTCACCTGTTTGTCCAGGTCATCAAACTTCTGGTCCTCTTCCTCTGAAAATGCCCTCTGCTCCGTCTCTGCGGTGGACGTCAGGTCTTTCATCTGCTGGACCAGGTCGGCCCGCTGCTCTGTAAGAGATTTTAAATCCTCCGCACGATACTGCATGTACTGCCTTACAACTGTTTTCTTTCTCCTTCTGCTTTCTCCTTCTCTAATTCCTTGATTCTGTTGTGATACTTACTCATATTAATCGTTTCCTTTGTTTCCTTAACCTCCACATAATCCGCGCGGACTTCCAATGGCTCCGGTGTCAGGACCATATCACCCTCTGCCCTCACCTCAACACTGGTGCCCTCATAGCAAGGCTGTTTCCTCTCATCAATGATGGAAACCTCCACCAGGTCCATATCCTCCACATACC
>OKFX01000332.1_pt1 | contig 19171 bp, 17 predicted proteins | sample 1633441 | NCBI WGS metagenome assembly OKFX01 (sample SAMN04436775, study PRJEB24849) | human gut metagenome | biome: human gut; feature: NICU; material: stool | host: Homo sapiens | place: USA: Saint Louis, MO | collected 2011-03-21
ACCGGGCAATGTCCCCAATCCAAAGTACATGCCCCAGGGATGTAAATTCGCTCCCAGATGTTCCTGCGCCTTTGATAAGTGCAGGGAGGAAGAACCCGGCTTCTACGACGTGGGAGAAGGCCATATGAGCCGCTGCTGGCTCTGTGAAAAGAAAGGCGGTGACGCGTGATGGCAGATATCCTGCTGAATGTTGAAGGTATGAAAGTGTATTATCCTGTGAAGGGGGATTTTGGCAAAGGGCGTGAATTCGTCAAGGCGGTGGACGGCGTTTCCTTCGAGGTGCGAAAGGGCGAGGTGTTCGGCATCGTAGGTGAATCCGGGTGCGGCAAGTCCACATTGGGAAGGGGAATCTGCAAGCTGGAGACTCCCACGGCAGGTAAGATCGTCCTGTCCGGTGAAGATATCTCCTCCTATGGCAGAAAGCAGATGCGCTCCGTGCGCAAAAAGGTCCAGATGGTATTCCAGGACCCATATGCGTCCCTGAATCCCAGGATGTCTATATTTGACATCATCGCGGAGCCGTTAATCATACACGGTCTGACAAAGAGCAAGAAGGAACTGGAAGACCGCGTCATGGAGCTTCTGAGAAAGGTTGGACTGGATGATTACCATGCCAACCGTTATCCCCATGAATTTTCCGGCGGCCAGCGCCAGCGTATCGGAATCGCCAGGGCCCTGGCAGTTGAGCCGGAGCTGATCATAGCGGACGAGCCCGTGTCGGCCCTGGACGTGTCCATCCAGGCCCAGGTGTTAAACCTGCTGCACCAGCTTCAGAAGGAGTTTAACCTGACCTATATATTCGTGGCCCATGACCTGAGCGTGGTGGAGCACATCAGCGACCGGGTGGGCGTCATGTATCTGGGTAACTTTGTGGAGGTGGGGGACAAGCGCAAGCTGTACAGCAATCCCCTTCATCCTTACACCCAGGCCCTTCTGTCAGCCGTACCGGTACCGGATCCAACGGCAAAGAAGGACCGCATCATACTGGAGGGAAGCATCCCGTCGGCATTAAATCCGCCAAGTGGCTGCAAGTTCCACACCAGATGCCCCCGGTGCATGGACATCTGTAAGCAAAAGGCGCCGGAGCGCTACCAGGTATCCGACGACCATTATGTATACTGCCATCTCTATGATGACAAAATCAAGGAGAACAAGGGATGAAACTCTTTATCAGTGCAGATATAGAAGGGTGCGCAGGGGTGGCCCTGGCGTATGAGACTCATAAGAATGAAGCTGCATACGGTGAATTTGCAAAGCAGATGACAAAGGAAGTGGTGGCTGCCTGTGAGGCAGCACATGAGGCGGGAGCCGACGAGATAGTGGTAAAGGACGGCCACGGGGACGCAACGAACATTGACCCTCTCTGCATGCCGGACTACGTGACCCTGATTCGGGGCAAAAGCGGTCACCCTTATAACATGATGTCCGGTCTGGACGATTCCTTTGACGGGGTCATGTACATAGGATACCATGCCCCGGCAGGAAATCCCGGATTTGCCATCAGCCACACCTCCACGGGCAACAGTCTGTACATCCGTTTAAACGGCAGCTGTATGAGCGAATTCATGCTGAACAGCTACACAGCTGCTTCACACAAGGTTCCGGTGCTGTTCCTGTCCGGGGACAGCACCATCTGCGGCCTGGCCGGGGACATGGTGCCGGATATTACCACGGCCGTGACAAAGACCGGTCTGGGGGCATCCACTTACTGCAAGGCGCCGGGGCAGGTGGAGGAATCCATCCGCCAGGGAGTGAAGAAAGCGCTGGCCGGGAATCTCTCCCGGTGCAGAGTGGAGCTTCCGGAGACATTTACATATGAAGTGACCTATAAAGACTGGAAGAAGGCATACCAGATGTCCTTTTACCCGGGAATGAGGGCAGTGGACACATTTACCAACAGGCTGGAGACAGCCAGATGGATGGATGTGGTGACGGCCCATTGCTTTGTGGTATATTAGAGCGCGTTTGAATAAGGAGATAACAGCAATGGATATAGAGATGTTTGGAAAGATATCAGATGCATTTGGCCCCAGCGGGTTTGAGGAAGAGGTGGTGCGCACCGTGGCGGGTTACTGCGGTAAGTACCAGGTGGAAAATGACGCCATGAACAACCTGTATGTGCGTATGCCGGGCAGGGCCGGGGATAAACCGGTGGTGCAGCTGGACGCCCATCTGGACGAGTGCGGTTTTATGGTGCAGTGCATCCATGACAACGGCTGCCTGGGAATCCTTATGCTGGGGGGCTTTCACCTGACCAACCTACCCGCCCACACGGTCATCATAAAAACAAGGGCCGGCAGGAAAATCAGGGGCATCATCATGTCAAAGCCCGTGCATTTCATGAATGATAAGGAGAGGGCTTCCCTGGAGCTTTGCATTGAAAACCTGTACGTGGACATCGGCGCCACAAGCCGCAGGGAAGTGGAGGAGGACTTTGGCGTATCCATTGGAGATCCCATGGTCCCGGAGGTGTCCTTTTCCTATGATGAGGAACACGGGCTCTGCTTCGGCAAGGCATTTGACAACAGGGCCGGCTGCGCCTGCATCGTGGATACCATGGATAAGGTATATGACAGCAGGAATGAGCTGGCCGTGGATGTGGTGGGCGCTTTTGCGGCCCAGGAGGAAGTGGGAATGAGAGGGGCCACCGTAACCACCCAGGTGGTGAAGCCGGACCTGGCTATCCTGTTTGAGGGTTCCCCTTCGGATGACTTCTTCTTTTCCGCCACCCAGGCCCAGGGAAGAATGAAAAACGGCGTTCAGATCCGCCGCATGGACAAGAGCTATATATCCAATCCGGTGTTCATGGAATACGCCATGGAGCTGGCCGGCAAATTCGGTATCCGCTACCAGGAGGCGGTAAGGCGGGGAGGCAGCACCAATGCGGGCAGGATCAGCCTTATCGGAAAGGCGGTTCCGGTCCTTGTGCTGGGCGTGCCTTCCAGATACGTGCATTCCCATTATAATTTCTGTGCAAAGGATGACCTGGAGGCAGCTACGGAGCTGGCAGCCCAGGTAATCAAGGGGCTGGATGGAGAACGCATCCGCCATATCCTGCGCCAGGATATACTGTAGGGAGGTGGAGAAAATGGAACGTCCGGTTATCGGCATTATGGGAAATACATATATGACCCAGCCAGGCATGTTTGACAGCATGGAAAGGGCATATCAGAACAGCTATTATGTGGATGCGGTCATGAAAAACGGGGGTATCCCTGTGATTTTACCGGCATCTGCCGTTATGGAGCAGACAGAGGAAATCATGGGAATCTGCGACGGAATCCTGTTCCCCGGCGGGGAGGATATGACTCCTTCCTACTATGGGGAGGATCCGCATCCCGCTATCCAGGTATACAAGCCTGAAATTGACGAAGCCCTGATGAGGGCGGGCCGTTATGCCCTGGAGCACAAAAAGCCCATGCTGGGCATCTGCAAAGGAAACCAGCTGCTCAACGTGCTCATGGGTGGTTCCCTGTATCAGGACCTTTCCCTTAAGGGGCCTGACTGCATCAGGCACCTGCAGCTTGGAAGGCGGGACTACCTTACCCACCAGATACGGGTGGAAGAGGGAACCAGGCTGTCAAAACTTTTAGGCAGCGGCATCTGCATGACCAATTCCATGCACCACCAGTCGGTGAAGGAGCTGGGAAAGGGGCTCAGGGCCTCGGCATATGCAAATGACGGGATCATAGAGGCCATCGAGGACCAGGAGGGGTTGATTGTAGGCGTACAGTGGCATCCCGAAAGTCTTCTGGAGTCAGCCCCGGCCATGAATCATCTGTTTTCGGATCTGTGCGGCAGGGCCTTGGAGAGAAAAGCAGGGAGTTTATAATTTCTATAGAAAACCATCACAGAATGCTCACAATTTATCGGTATGCTGGATAGAAGTGGAAGCTGCCCAAAGCGGCAGTCTGACTGAGACAGAATGCGGGGGTCCGTGTGATGACAAATGAGCAGTATTATGAATTGATAAAGCCCTACGAGGATGCCAGCCGGGTACTTAGTACCCGGCTGGAAATCCTCAACCACAGTCTTTACGGGGACAGGTCTGACGCCGGTCCCATCCATAATATCCAGGGCCGAATAAAGGAAAAGAAGAGCATGGAATCAAAACTGGTCCGGCTGGGATTTACGGCGGGAGTGACCAATGCAAGGAACCATCTGCAGGACATAGCGGGGCTGCGGATTATTTGTTACTTTGTGGAGGATATCTATAATCTGACAGCGGCGCTGAAAAAACAGTCGGACCTGGTGATAATCAAGGAAAAGGATTATATCCGCAATGCCAAGCCCAACGGATACAGGAGCTATCACATTGTGCTGGGTATACCGGTGTATTTTCTGGACACCATGGAATATTTTCCGGTGGAGGTGCAGCTTCGGACCATGGCCATGGATTTCTGGGCCAGCATGGAACACCGGGTATGCTATAAGAAACAACCCAGAAACCGGGAGCGGCTGGAACAGGATTTCTGCCGCTATGCCAGGATACTGGAGGAGATTGAAGGGGAATTTGAGACACATAATGAGAGGAGAGGGTCAGATGGAGGTTAAGCAGGCAGAGACAAGAAGGACAGAGGGGAAGCGGGTTGAGGGAAAAACCATATTCGCCATGTCCTCCTCAGCTGTTCCGGTATGCAGGGCGAGCGGTCATGAGACAGTCACCTTTGTCACAAAGGATTGCTTTGACAATCAGTGCACAGAGGAGGGAGACGTCCTGGACAGCCTGAACTGGGACTGCATCAATCCTGCCACCGGGCCGGTCTATGTGGAAGGCGCCATGCCCGGGGATGTGCTGAAGGTAAAGATTGAAGATATCCGGGTGGCATCCTGGGGCACCATGGCCGCCATACCTGACAACGGGGTCCTGGGGGACTGCGTATCCCGGGGAACGGTGAAGCGGATTCCCGTCAGGGACGGCGTGGCCTGGTTTAACCAGGACATCGGCATACCATGTGCTCCCATGATTGGAGTGATTGGCGTGGCTCCAGAGAAAGGGGAGATTCCCTGCGGGGAGCCGGGGAGCCATGGAGGAAACATGGACAACACCAAAATAAAGGCCGGCGCCACCCTGTACCTGCCGGTGTTCCATGAGGGAGCTCTTCTGGCCATGGGAGATGTCCACGCCTGCATGGGGGATGGGGAAATCATGGTGACCGGGCTGGAGATTCCGGCAGAGGTAACCGTGACCCTGGAGGTTTTAAAGGGCATTTCCATAGATAACCCCATGCTGGAGGACGGCGAAGCCTGCTATACCATTGCGTCCCATGAGAACGTGGAGACTGCCGTATATACGGCGGTTAAGGCCATGACGGATATTCTCATGAGGGAACTGGGCATGAGCCTGGAGGATGCCGGTATGCTTCTCTCCGCCATGGGCAATCTCCAGTTCTGCCAGGTGGTGGATCCAAAACGCACGGTACGTATGGAGATGAAAAAGACAGTGCTTAAGAAGTTATTTTGATATTGGCCGCCCATACCGGCCTTTTATATGGTTTTTTGATTTGGGCTGCGAAGAGGTCCGGGCGTTTACTGTCCGGGCTTTTTTGTTTGTAAGGAAAATTCTTCTGTGCAGGATTCACTTTCTGTGTTTCATTTCTGTGTTTCATTCCTGCCTTCTGTTTTGGAGGGTGTATGAAGAACGTGCAATTGCAGATACTACCTGATGTATTTATGGAAAGAGAAGAGCAATTCATTTATATATGGAAGGATGGAACAGGATGCTGAAAATATGGATATGCGGGGCTGGAGGACGGGTTGGCAGGAAGATGACAGATATTCTGGCGTCCAGGCCGGTGGAGCTGCTTTTGACGGATGCGGATTCGGTGGATATCACGGATTCGGAGGCTGTGATGGAATATGCCCATATCAACCGGCCCCATTATATTGTAAACTGCGCCGGGCTGACTGATGCGGCTGCCTGCGAGGACTGTCCGGAGGAGGCATACCGGGTAAATGCCCTGGGGGCCAGGAATCTGAGCGTTGCCGCCAGAATGGGTAAGTCCAGGCTGGTCCAGATGTCAACAGACGATGTGTTTGACGGCAGGAGCCTGGTTCCTTACACGGAATTTGACCCGGTCTCACCTAGGACTGTGTACGGCAAGTCCAAGATGGCAGGAGAAAATTTTGTAAGGGAGTTCTGCAACCGCCATATTATTGTGCGCAGTTCCTGGATATTCGGGGACGGCAGCCCTTACCTGGAGCGTATTCTGGAGATGGCGGGCCAGGGCAAGACCATCAGGGCTGCCTCAGACCAGATGGCATCTCCCACAGGGGCTGACGGACTGGCCGCCAAGGTCATAGAGCTGATGGAGCACGGTGAGGACGGATTGTACCATGTAACGGGACAGGGCTGCTGCAGCCGGTATGAGCTGGCAAAGGAGGCTGTCAGGCTGGCGGGCTATCAGGTCCCGGTGGAACCTGTGAACGCCTCTGAGGACACCTTAAGCTCCATGAGGCCTTCCTACAGCGTGCTGGACAATATGATGCTGCGCATATCTAATATGCGTCTCCTGCCCCATTGGAAGGTGATGCTGGAGGAATACATGAAGGAGCGGCGGGCAGGAAGCCGCAGGCGGGCTGAGGGAAAGGACGGTATCGGCTATGGAAAATAGGAAACGGCCGGGGCTTACCACCGCTATCTTTATCGGGCTTGCGCTGGGGGCCGCTGCGGGCATCCTTCTTCATTATGCTGTTCCTGAGGGAGATATCCGGGATAAACTGCTGATAGACGGTTTATTTTATCTGATTGGAAATGGATTTCTGCGGCTGATGCAGATGTTAGTGGTACCTTTGGTATTCTGTTCCCTGGTGTGCGGCAGTATGTCCATGGGGGATACAAAAAAACTTGGGAAAATAGGCATAAAGACGCTGGGCTTTTATCTGGCAACCACTGCACTGGCCATCACCGCAGCCATACTGACTGCCCATGTCATTAACCCGGGGGCAGGACTGGACCTTTCTTCCTTAGAGACAGCCCAGGTTGAAATCGGTGAGAAGGAGGGACTGGCAGACACGCTTCTGGCCATCATTCCGGTGAATCCGGTGAGGGCGCTGGCAGACGGGGATATGCTGTCCATCATTCTCTTTGCGCTGATTGTGGGAATCATTCTGGCCGGCCTGGGGGAAGCGGTTCAGACCGTGGGGAATTTATTCAGCCAGTTTAATGATGTGATGATGCAGATGACGGTTATGGTCATGAAGCTGGCTCCTTACGGCGTGTTCTGCCTGACAGCCAGAACATTTTCCGGCATTGGTTTTGACGCGTTCCTGCCCCTTCTTAAGTATATGGCTGGAGTTATGACCGCGCTGGCCATACAGGGGCTGGTGGTCTACATGGCCATACTTAAGGGTTTTACAGGGCTGAGCCCTGTCAGGTTCCTGAAAAAATTCCTGCCTGTGATGGGCTTTGCATTTTCCACCGCAACCTCCAATGCCACCATTCCCATGTCCATTGATACCCTGCACAGGAAGATGGGGGTGTCCCGGCGCATTTCTTCCTTTACCATACCCCTGGGGGCCACGATCAACATGGACGGCACAGCCATTATGCAGGGCGTGGCGGTGGTGTTCGCGTCCCAGGCATTTGGAATCCACTTGTCCGTAGCAGATTATCTGACCGTGATACTGACTGCCACCCTGGCTTCCGTGGGAACAGCCGGTGTGCCGGGGGTGGGGCTGATTACCCTTTCCATGGTATTTGCCTCAGTGGGCCTGCCTGTGGAGGCCATAGCCCTGATTATGGGAATTGACCGTATATTGGATATGAGCAGGACGGCTGTCAATATCACCGGGGACGCAGTGTGCACCACTGTAGTGGCATTTCAGGACGGCGCAGTGGATAAGGCCGTGTTTGATGATATGGAAGCGGGACGGGGTGGATGACGGACAGCGGATGACAGGCAGCGGATGACAGGCGGCAGATAACAGGCAGCGGATGACAAGTAACGGATAATAGGTGACAGATAACACTGAGAAACTTCTTGACGTACTTCCCTCTGGATTTTATACTTGTACTATATTTAGCTATTGGTGCCGGAGCAGGAGGGGAATATGAATATATTCGGATTTGAGATTAAGAGCAAGGAGGAGCGGGAGCAGGAGGAGCGGGAATATCTGCACCGTATTTTTCCGGGAGGCACAGCCCAGAAGGCGGCTGTGGAGCAGCAGCTTAAGGAAAAGCTTCCAAAGGAAGATAAAAAGGCGGTTATGCTTTACTATATCCTGGTGAAGGATGCGATGACGGCTGGTCATGGCATGAGCTTTGAGGAGGCCGTGGGGAAGGTGTCTAAAAAGCAGCGGATTCTTAAGCTGACGCCGGTGATGCTGGAAAAAGTGAGAGAGGTGATGGAGGACAATCAGTAATGGGGAGTTGGACCAGTGACTGCAAAAGATGGGCTGGATAGAACGACGGTATGTAATTGAAACGTTCCAAAAACAGACCGTCGTTTTATGCTTGGCCCACATTGACTGTAAAAAATCAGCAGAAAGGATTATCTACAACAATTGCCGACAAGGTAGCGTTGTTGACTGTGATGCCGCCCTGGGTTTCAAGGCTTTCAATGGTTACTACTACGCTGAAGTTGCAGCACTCATCATCGCAGATATCGCAGTCACATACCGAGAAGTTAAACGTATCATTTTCTCCGACAGACGAAGCCAGCCTGGAAAAGGTCCATACGGGGCCAATTGGGAAAGCGGTTGGCTGATATTTACACTGTTTATTAATCTGGAAATTAAAGGTAAGAGACCCGGCTGCGGTTAAGATATTACTTGTAAATTCGAATTTGATGCATGGTTTGTGGAATTTACTCGTATCAATGTTTAAATTTGCCAGGTTGAATGTGGTACCTGAAGCTGTGGTCATAGGAATGTTGGTTGTAACAGGTACGCTGCATTTCATAAAAGTGCGGTTTGGCCTTAACACACACTTTTTTTCTTCGCAGCAGTATCTGGGCGGTTCCTGGCATTCTATATTTTCCAGATTATTTCTATGTTCGAACGTATCGTTATTATCCTTATTTTCAAAATTAAAATTATTTTCGAAATTACCTTTATACATATTGATCAAATAACCTCCGTTATAATTATTCAGGCTCAGCTTTTGCTACAGTCACCTTAATACATAATATTCTTGATTCTTATTGAATGTGACAAGTTGTTTTTTTGTATAGGCTGTCATACTACAACTGAACAAGCCTGTCTATTAATTTAATAGAAGAAAGCAGTCCGCAGATTGTACATAAATGACCTTTTGACGGAATTCTATGAATAACAAAAAACCCCGCAAGGCTTACACCTGCGAGGTTTTCTTCATGCGCCAGAGAAGATTCGAACTCCCGACACTACGGTCCGTAGCCGTATGCTCTATCCAGCTGAGCTACTGACGCATGCTGCTGTCTGATTTGTATCTCTAACAGCGCAAGAGCTATTATAGCTTGTCTGGATGGAAATGTCAATGGTTTTTAAAAAAATAATTTAAATTAATTGGAAGGAGAGAGAAGGCAATTGAAAGAAAACAGTTGGAATGGCTGACCGCGCAGTGCTGACCGCATAGCTGCAACAAATATGTAACCTTCTTGAAAGATGTCGTAATTTGTGGTATTATGTTACGAGCAGAGGTAAGAAAGAGCGGGGAAAGTTTGATTCTTATCTCTTATTTTGTATTAAGCGGGGATAAAAATATGAAGCAGAAATTGTCGAAGCAGAATCTTCTGCTTGTTGGATTCACTTTATTTTCCATGTTTTTTGGTGCGGGAAACTTGATTTTCCCGCCTTTTCTTGGCGCTCAGGCAGGAGTGATGACCTGGAAGGCTATGTCAGGTTTTCTGCTCAGCGCGGTGGGACTTCCGGTTCTGGGAGTAGCTGCGGTTGCCCTCTCAGGCGGCATCGGCAAGCTGGCAGGCAGGGTGCACCCTGCCTTTGCATTTCTGTTTACCCTTCTTATCTATCTCTCCATAGGCCCGTGCCTGGCCATTCCCAGGACCTCCAGCACTTCCTTTGAGATGACGGTGTTCCCGGTTCTTGAGCAGATGGGCGTTTCCCTGAACAGTACAGTTAGTGGGACTGGCTTTACGGTCCAGACCATGGCGCAGTTCGGGTATTCGGTGGTGTTTTTTACGGCTGCCATGGCAGTGGCATTCAGGCCGGAGAAGCTGACGGACAGACTGGGAAAGATACTGTGTCCCACCTTGCTGGTGCTTATCAGCGTTATTTTTATCGGATGCCTGGTGTGGCCCATGGGGCATTACGGAGATCCGGGGTCTGTCTATAAGTCAGGCCCGGCTGTGGCAGGTTTCCTGGAAGGATATCAGACCATGGATACCATTGCGGCCCTGAATTTTGGAATTATCATTGCTATCAATATTCGGGCCAAGGGAGTGGAGCAGGAGGGTGCGATCGTCGGAGAAACCATCAAGGCGGGAATTATAGCAGGCATTTTGCTGGCCCTTATTTATGCGGCCCTGGCCCACATCGGTGCGCCTGCGGGAGCTGCGGCCCGCGGCATGGACAATGGGGCAAGGATACTCACCTACGTTGCGGGAAACCTATTTGGAAATGCCGGTATGATGATACTGGGGCTTATTTTCCTGATTGCCTGCTTTAATACATGTGTTGGGCTTCTCAGCTGCTGCAGCCAGTATTTCAATTCTATCATACCTGTAATCGGCTACAGAGTCTGGGTGTTTTTGTTTGCCCTGATCAGCCTGATTATATCCAGCGCAGGCCTTAATAAGATACTGGCCGTGTCAGTGCCGGTTCTGAACGCCATTTATCCAATCGCCATTGTGCTGATTGTACTGGCGTTTTTAGGGCCGCTGACAAAGAGGTGGCCGGCCATGTATCCCGCTGCTATCCTGTTTACAGGCGCGGTCAGTGTGGTATATGCTCTGGAACAGAGTAAATTCGTGATTCCCTTCCTCACACAGGCAACTACGTTCCTGCCTGGATACGGGGCGGGATTGGGGTGGATTGTTCCGGCATTTGCGGGGATGGCGGCCGGTATCATTTACTCCTCGGTCATGGGGGACCAGGAAGAATAAACAAGGACAGGACAAGGACAGGACAAAAGAATGACAGAAGCAAGATGGATGCTATACGCCAAGAAGGCAGACTTTAATAAAATTGCAGAACAATACCATATCAGCCCGGTTACAGCCAGAATTATACGCAACCGCGGTCTGGAGGATATGGAAGATATAGGACGGTATCTCTACGGCTCTGTGGAGCAGCTTCACGATCCCCACCTGCTGCCGGACATGGACCGGGCAGTGGAGATACTGGGAGAGAAGGCGGCTGAAGGCAGGCGTATACGGATTGTGGGGGACTACGATATAGACGGTGTGTGCTCCACGTATCTGCTCTACCGTGCGTTAAAGAGGATTGGCGCTGAGGTGGATTATGAGATTCCGGACCGTATTAAGGACGGATATGGCATCAATGAGTTGATTATAGAGGCAGCGGCAGAGGACGGCATTGACACCATCCTTACCTGCGACAATGGTATTGCCGCTATCAGCCAGATAGCAAGGGCGAAGGAGCTGGGCATGACCGTGGTCGTGACGGACCATCACGACATACTGACTGAGGCCGGGGAGACGCCGGAGGGTAGGGAGATACTGCCGCCTGCGGACGCTGTGGTCAATCCCAAGCGCAGGGACAGCCTGTATCCGTTTCCCGATATATGCGGAGGCATGGTGGCCTATAAGCTGGTGCAGGTGCTCTATGAGGTCCATAAGGTTCCACGGGAGGAATGGCTCAGCCTGCTGGAAATCGCAGCCATTGCAACGGTGGGGGATGTGATGAAGCTTCAGGGAGAGAACCGCATCCTTGTAAAGGAAGGGCTTTCCAGACTGGGACATACGTCTAATCTGGGACTTCGGAAACTGATAGAGAAAAATAATCTTCAGGCCGGAACCATCACAGCCTATCACATCGGCTTTGTTATTGGGCCTTGCCTCAATGCCAGCGGACGGCTCCAGACAGCCAAGATAGCCCTTGGGCTCCTTCTGTGTGAGGATGAGGGTGAGGCGGACAGGATGGCAGAGGAATTAAAGGCTCTCAATGACCAGCGCAAGGACATGACCCAGGAGGGGATTGAACAGGCGGCAGCCATGGTGGATGAGCTGTACCGGGAGGATAAGGTGCTGGTGGTGTTTCTGCCGGACTGCCACGAATCCCTGGCCGGTATTGTGGCGGGACGTCTCAGGGAGCGGTACAATAAGCCCTCCTATGTGCTTACACGGGCTGAGGGCTGCGTCAAGGGGTCGGGACGTTCCATCGAGGCATATCATATGTTCCAGTCCCTGGTGGAGGTGCAGGACCTTCTGCTGAAGTTTGGGGGCCATCCCATGGCGGCAGGATTTTCTCTGGAGGAAAAGGATGTGGACGAATTCCGGCGCCGTCTCAATGAAAATGCACGGGAGCGGCTGACCGAAGAAGATTTCATACCCAAGGTGTGGATCGATGTGGCCATGCCATTTGAATACATAACAGAGCCGTTCATAGAGGAATTGGAGCTGCTGGAACCATATGGACAGGGAAATGAGAAGCCCCAGTTTGCCCAGAAGGGACTGTTTATACGCAGCGCCAGAGTTATGGGGCGCAACAGGAACGTGGTGCGCATAAGCCTTGTAAATGACAGGGGAACAGCCATGGATGGCGTGATTTTTACGGATGGGGATTTGTTCATGGAGGAAAAGGGTGATTGCCGTGTTATGGATATTATCTACTATCCGGGTATAAATGAGTATAACGGAAACAGGAATCTGCAGATTGTGGTAAAGAATTGGAAGTTTCATTAGAAATCGGAAGTCGGAAGTTTCGTTAGAAAGTTTTTACAGAAGCTTCATTGCTCCGGAATAAAAAGAGGGTGCTGCCGCAGCGGACAGCACCCTTTTTGGCAAAGAAGATTAGTTCTGAGCAGCCTCAGTTGTCTCCTCTGCAACCTCAGCATTAGCCTCGCTGGCAGCCTCTTCCTTGGAAGCCTCGGTAGACTCCTCAGCGTCAGCAGCCTCGGTAGATTCCTCAGCGTCAGCAGCCTCAGTGGACTCCTCAGCGTCAGCAGCCTCGGTGGACTCCTCAGCATCAGCAGCCTCGGTGGTCTCCTCAGCGTCAGCAGCCTCAGCAGTGGTCTCCTCAACAGACTCAGAAGCCTCTACTGTGGTCTCTACGGCAGTAGTGGACTCGCTGCCGCCGCAAGCGGTCAGGCTTCCTGCGATCATAGCTGCTGCCATAATAGCTGTCATGGATTTTGCGATTGTCTTCTTCATAATAGTTTTCCTCCTCTGAAAGCCTCCCAGTGAGACTTTCTAAACACAAATTTTTATGGAACGAGTTTGATAATATCCTATAATTGTGTCCGAATTGTGTCTAAAGTTTAAAGAAAGTACTACAATTATTATGAAATTCTTAAGAAAAACAGTGATAAAAAATTAACAGATAAAGAGAAAGCAGCTCTGCCATATGTCTTGCAATTTACTATTATATAGGTTATAATCAGCAGAAAAAGGCTGTCATTGCGAAAGGAAGAGGTAAGATAATGGTTAATGAAGTAATGGATTTTATTACCGGATATGACAAGGAAGTGGGCGAGGCCATTCAGGCGGAATGCGCGCGCCAGAGACGCAACCTGGAACTAATCGCATCAGAGAATATCGTGTCTGAGCCTGTCATGATGGCTATGGGGACAGTTCTCACCAATAAGTATGCGGAAGGATATTCGGGAAAACGTTATTACGGAGGATGCCAGTGCGTGGATGTGGTGGAAACACTTGCCATTGAACGGGCTAAGAAGCTGTTTGGCTGTGATTATGCCAATGTGCAGCCTCATTCAGGAGCCCAGGCCAATATGGCGGTGTTTGTTGCCATGCTGAAAGCAGGGGACACGGTCATGGGCATGAACCTGGACCATGGTGGCCACCTGACCCACGGAAGTCCTGTGAATTTTTCCGGTCTTTACTTTAATATCGTACCTTATGGAGTCAATGACCAGGGGTTCATCGACTACGATGAGCTGGAGCGGATTGCAAAGGAAGCCAGGCCAAAGCTTATCATAGCAGGGGCCAGCGCCTATGCCCGGACCATTGATTTCAAGCGGTTTCGTGAAATCGCTGACGAAGTTGGCGCTTATCTCATGGTTGATATGGCCCATATCGCCGGCCTGGTGGCAGCGGGCGAACACCCCAGTCCCATTCCTTATGCAGATGTGGTGACCACCACCACCCACAAGACATTGAGAGGCCCAAGGGGCGGTATGATTCTGGCAAATAAGGAGGCGGCTGAGAAATTTAATTTCAACAAGGCCATTTTCCCGGGAACCCAGGGCGGTCCGCTGGAGCATGTGATTGCGGGAAAGGCAGTGTGCTTCGGAGAGGCATTAAAGCCTGAATTCAAGGCATACCAGCACCAGGTGGCAGCCAATGCAAAGGCTCTTGCCCATGCCCTTAAAGATGAGGGATTCAAGCTCCTTACGGACGGCACGGACAACCATCTGATGCTGGTTGACCTGCGCGGCATGGAGGTGTCGGGCAAGGAACTGCAGAACCGCTGTGATGAGGTTTATATCACCCTGAACAAGAACACGGTTCCCAATGACCCCAGAAGCCCCTTTGTCACTTCAGGCGTGCGCATCGGGACACCGGCCATTACCACCAGGGGCCTTAAGGAAGAGGACATGCCCAAGATTGCCCGGTGCATTTGGCTGGCTGCCACGGATTTTGAGAATAAAGCGGATTATATCAGGGCCGAAGTGACAAAGCTCTGTGAGAGATACCCCATTTATCAGTAAATCCGGGAAAATGTAATAAACAGAAGCAAGAGGGAACAGGAATGAATATGGGGGAGCTGCGGCTCTGGGGGTGTCCCCGGCGTCTCAGCCCCCTTTTGGCATATAGCCGGCTGCGGCGCAGGCAGGATAGAGGCGCAGGCTGAATAGAGGCAGGTGGAATGGATGGAAGTGACAGGTCAGGCGCTGAGGCTTTCGCGGCAGGGAGCCCAGGCCATTGTGGAGGAAGTGGGGGCCATTGTGGGCCAGCATATCAATATGATGGACCCGGAAGGCTATGTCATAGCCAGTACGGACCCGGAGCGTATCGGTACGCTGCATGAGGGGGCCAGGAAAATCATCAGGGAGCATCTGGATGAGCTGTATGTGAGGGATGAGGAAGCGACGCTTACCTCACGCCCGGGGCTGAACCTGCCTGTGTACCAGGCTGGAAGTATTGCCGGCGTAATCGGTATTACGGGACGGTATGAAGATGTGGCTGGCTATGGCCAGATTGTGAAGAAGATGGTGGAAATACTGATTCGCGAAAATGCGGAACAGGATGAACGCCGTATGGGACAGCGGGTGCTGAACCGGTTTCTGGAGGACTGGGTCCTTGGAAGCGGGCTCCTTCAGCCCAGAATACTGGAGGAGAGAGGCTTTGCGCTGGGAATCGACATTTCGGTTCCCAGAAGGGTCATGGTGTCCGGTGTCAGGAACTTCCAGGAATATGCATCCACTGCTTCGGGCCAGAAACTGCTGGAACAGGCAGAAGGGGAAGCTGCTTCTTTAGCAGGCGCGGGATGTCTGGTGTTTCGTAATGCAGGCCGGCAGATTTTTCTGGTTCAGGGTGCGTCCGACCGCCATATGGAACAGCTGGCCGGACGCATCCGCTCCTGCGTGAAAAAGAAATTCGGCATAGGGCTGGTCATGGGAATCGGCGGCAGGGCCAGGGACATCCATGTGGCATATGGACAGGCCAACAAGGCATGGCGCTCTGCCAGCATGTCTAAACGGGACGTCATGACGTATGACAGCGTTACCCTGGAGCTGTTTACGGAGGATGTGGCTGAAAGCGTGAAGGCGGAGTACCTGCGCAAGGTCTTTAAGAACTGCGGTTATGAGGAGCTTTGTCAGTGGATGGGATTGCTGGAGGCATATTTCAGTGCGGAAGGTTCTCTGAAGGCTGCCTCGGATGCCATGCACATCCATAAAAATACATTGACCTATAAGCTCAGGAAGCTGGAGGAGCTGACGGGATATGACGTGCGTGTACTGAGCCAGTCGGCAGTGTTTTACATGGCTATGGTGTTTTTCCGGGATGTGAAGGAAATGATGCAGGATTAGGCGGATGTGCGGGCAGCAGAACGGGCCGCGTCCTGCCGTGAAGTTTGTTGTGCTGAGGAATAAATAATGTGCGGAATATATGTTTTATGGAACATTGACGCAGGGGCCTGGAAACAGTACAATAGACTTAAGAAATTCAATCACATTTGGGAGGCGGAACCATGAAATTTTTATTTGCATCAGATTCATTTAAGGGGACCCTGTCGTCAGAGCGCATCACACAGCTTCTGGAGGCGGCAGCGGAGCAGACATTTCCTGGCTGTGAGACAGCTGGCGTGCCTGTGGCTGACGGCGGGGAGGGAACCATTGACGCGGTGATTTCGGCGCTGAACGGCACATACCGCAGACTGACGGTCCATGGACCTCTGATGGAGGAGGCACAGTCTTTTTACGGGGAATTTGAAGGGGACTCCGCCATCATTGAGATGGCAGCTGCTTCCGGGCTTCCCATGGTGCCGGCGGACAGGCGCAATCCTCTGAACACCACCACCTATGGCACAGGAGAATTGATAAAGGATGCCCTGGACCGGGGATACCGGAAGATTTCAATAGCCATTGGAGGCAGCGCTACCAATGACGGAGGTATGGGGGCCATGCGTGCTCTGGGTGTAAGATTCCTGGATGACCAGGGAAATGAGCTGGAGGGCAGAGGCCGGGATTTAACCAGGGTGGCTGATATTGACGTGAGCCGGATTCACCCTGCGGTGTCACAGTCCCGGTTCACTGTCATGTGCGATGTGACCAATCCCCTTACAGGACCGGATGGAGCGACCTATACATTTGGAAAGCAGAAGGGCGGCACACCGGAAATTCTGGATGTGTTAGAGGGCGGAATGATTCGTTATGCGGCCCTGTTGAAGGAAAAGCTGGGCGTGGATGTGGATAAGATTCCCGGAGCAGGAGCTGCCGGTGGATTAGGGGCGGCATTCTGCGTGTTCCTGAAGGCCAATCTTAAATCAGGTATTGACACGGTGCTGGATTTGGTTCATTTTGACAGCCTCCTGGAGGGGGTGGACCTGGTAATTACCGGAGAGGGAAGAATGGACTGGCAGTCTGCTTTTGGAAAGGTGCCCAGCGGAATCGGAAAGCGCTGCAGGGAGAGAGGCATCCCGGTGGCAGCGATTGTGGGAGGTATGGGCGACAAGGCTGAGACGATATTTGATTACGGCATTGACAGTATTATAACTACGATAAATGGCGCCATGGATATCGAGGAGGCCCTTAAGCGGGCTGAAGAGCTGTATATCAGTGCCGCGGACCGTACATTCAGGATGCTGAAGGCCGGAATGAGCCTGGGCCGGAAATAGGCCGGGAAGAAAAGTGTAAATGGCGTGAAATTGGCTGAAGCAGGCATGGCTTTGTGTTGCTGTCCGGGATGGATTCATTATCATATGGATTCATTTCGGGCAGCCTTTTTATATTATTAATGTATATATAAATCTTGCGGGCGTTCTGTCCGAGATATTCGTAAGGGAGTTTCTCCCCTGTATCCCTGTGTTGTGTGGTTGAATGTTTTTAAAATGTCAGGCGGTGGTTCTATGGATATGTGATTCAGGATAGGTGATTCGTGTATATTCTTGCAACGGAGGCAAAGCTTTTGTATAATAAAAGGAGAATAGGATGAAGAAAATGAATGACCCTGGCGGGCCTGTCATGAAGCCGCTGGCAGAGCTGACCCTGCTGGACCGTTTTTATTTGCATGTGTTATGGAGGACCGCGGGACCATGGAACTGTGCCGGAGGGAGTAAGCGGGGAGCTGATAGAGCTGCTTCATTACATAGAACACACCTCTGAAACAGAGGCGGCCGGAAGCAGCAGTCCGAGGATTAAGGAACTGCACCGGCGGGTCAGCCAGGTTAAAGCCAGTGAAGAGATTGGAGTGAGATATATGCAGGAATGGGAAGAAAGGATGTATCAGTATCAGGATGCTAAGGCGGAAGGAAGGGAAAACAGAGGGACAGATATTGGATAAACTGGTGCGGATGTTCTCTCTGAGCAGGGACACGGCCGGAGAGTATCTGAAGCGCTATAAGGGGACTCCCTGAGCCGTATATCCGGGCGGCGGCCCTTTTTCATCCCGTCTTATAGTGAAGTGTATTATGACGGAAAGCGCAGTTTTTGTGACAGCAAAGTATCACTTGAAACTGCGCTTTTGAAATTGTGTATCCAATACGGTGCATTCAATATTGTACATTCAGTACTGCACATTCAATACTGTACATCTAAAACTGCAGTCAATACATTCTGTATATCCGGGCCGTCTCTAAGGCTGTCTGTACACCACTCCGCCCTTCATCACCAGTCCTACCTGTGAAAGACGGGACACATCCTCCAGCGGGTTTCCCTCCACGGCAATGATATCTGCTTCCATACCGTTTTCCAGCTTTCCGATTCTGTCTTCCAGGCGGCAGACCCTGGCCGCGCGGGAGGTGACGCCCTGGATGGCGGTTACAGGGTCGGCTCCCAGCTCCACGGCATATCCCACCTCCCGGTACAGAAAGCCGTGATAAGCATCTGTTCCCAGGACAAAGGGGAGACGGGCCTTGATGATGCGGGCCACATTTTCGCGGACCCGGCTGCGGTTCAGCCTAACCTTCAGGGCATTGGCGGGCGAGAGGAATTCCTCCCGGCTGGGGTCTAAGAAAATGCCCGAGGTCAGGTCCACCACACAGCGGGAAGCGGCCAGACGCTCCACGTCCTGTTCCGAAGCCATATACATGTGCTCAATCACATCCACCCCGCCGTCAATGCAGTCTTTCAGGCCCTGGCCGCCAATACAGTGGGCAGCAGTGGGGATGCCCAGGCGAGCGCCTTCGCTGACCGCAGCGGAGATTTCTTCCAGGCTGAGTGAATCTTTTTTCAAGAAGGTAAGTGGCTTGTCATTCCCGATAAGCTCCAATTGCGCAAGTGTCATTACCCAGTTGTATCCATACATAGGTTCGCATATCAGCCCACCAAAAAGAAGGAGCGGTTGCATCATCCATCCGCCTTTATCTGATTCCCACCCGGCTCCGTAGAGGGTTCGGGAAGGGAAATAGTCGCTTCCTCCTTCTTCATTAT
>OKFX01000333.1_pt1 | contig 19157 bp, 20 predicted proteins | sample 1633441 | NCBI WGS metagenome assembly OKFX01 (sample SAMN04436775, study PRJEB24849) | human gut metagenome | biome: human gut; feature: NICU; material: stool | host: Homo sapiens | place: USA: Saint Louis, MO | collected 2011-03-21
CTTATTTCGTTGTCTTGAAAAACTGGGACCAACGGAAAGGAAAAGAGCATACTGCCTGTCTTGGCCAGTATAAAATGACCTTTGGGAAGCGCCTTGAGTTCATCCGGCGTCATAAGCGGACGCCCAATCATCTGGAGGCTCTGGCTGGGATCATTCTTTCCCCGGCTAATGGAACCTGACAAGACCGTCTTATTTCCCAATGCCTTAGATAAAATCTCTGCACTTTCCGAGTTAGGTGCAAACCCCCCAAACAAAATTCCCTGACAATTATCAATAATGATTTCACTCCCCTCTTTTCCATAGTTTCTTTGAAGCTGGGCAAAACTTTGTATGATCGGTACCATACTGATCCGCCTGGAGCGTCCGGCCGAAAACAGCATCTCCAGCGACTCGATTTTTGGTATGGTCCCAATCTCATCTCCAAAGATAACCACACGGTTTGGAAGCTTTCCTCCATGTTCATCTGCAATAGACAGCATTTCCCGGTATACCTGCTGTAAAAACAGGCTTACCATAAAATACTTTGTATTGTCCTCCTCTGGTAATACAATAAAGATGGCAGATTTGGAATTGCAAAATGTCTCAGTGTCCATCTCGCTGTCAAAACACAGGAATAGCGATAGGTAATCCCTTGATGTTATCGTAGGATTTTCCCCCGCTCCACACCGTGCGTGCGCGTTTCCCCGCACACGGCGTTCCATCACTTTAGAGTTGTATATAAACAGGATATTTCTCGAAACTTTAGAAACTGTCAGATGGTGGCGTTACCAGCCATCTGCCTTAATTTGTTGATTTTCTTCAGCATGGTTTGAGTGGGGCTGATTCTGCTGAGATATGCATTGATTGTTTCGAGCTGGACTGCATGAAATAAGGTGTGTACATCTCTGTACAGGATGATTAGATTGCTGTACCTGTCTGTTCCGCCATTTTCTGTCGGAACCTTATGATGACAGTCAACTCCATGAGCTTGTCAAAAGTAGCACCATTTTTGCTTTTCTCATAACGGCCGTCAAGCGTTTCCTGCAATCCGTAATACTCAATATTTCTTAGTTTCTTTTGTTTCGTCATAGGCATCATCCTCCTCTCGGAGCATGATTTTCTCAGGCTCAATCGCCTTAGTCATACCAGAAGCTACGAAGAATATACCTGTTATCTGTTATTCTCTAAAATGACTTGTGGCTGTTGCTCCATCTTCATTACAAAGACTTCATCGCTCATGCCACTACTCTCACTGCAATTAAGGAAACTTATTTATTCGCTTCCACCGCTTCATCGGTACGCAATTACCTCTGCGTTTGCAGCTTTCCACGTTCCGATAATCCTATCTTTCCCATATACCCGTAGGTGCTTGCTTTAAGCCTGTGCGCTGGACGGAGCCTGTAACTCCGCATGGTATTTCATAAACAAAATTCTTACTTTACCACACGCACCCTCAATGAAGGATATACATTTCTGCATACTAATGGTTTAGACTCGTACATTCGCAAGTTCGTCAAATTTCTCATTCTCACCATAGGTACTTTATAGACCCCCGGCATATAGGCAACACCATCCACCTCTAGACAGCTTTCCACAGCTTGACCTGTTTGGGTTACTCTCTGCCGACTTCTCCGAGCTTTACACACAGCTGTGATTGCGTTTACTATGCATATCGGAGTATTAGGGCGGCGTTTCAGGGCGTTACCCCATCATTCCACCTGTCGAATTATCAGTTCTACAAGTTCGTAATTGTGAAACTCCTTTCAATTTTCCATTGATTTGACCTTGTGCCTAACCTTTTCAGTTAGGAACGTGTCGCACTCTGCTCCATCTCCGAATCCAGAAATGCATTTAAGCGTGACATGGCGGTGGAGAGTACGGAGGACATGGCCTGATCCGCTGTGTTTAACGCTGCTCCAGCAAACCATTTTGCCTTATGGTCTGCCGGCAGCTTCTGCATCAGCAGTTGAAACTGGTTCTTTCCCTTCACCGGCGATGGGGCAAGCAAATCCTGAATCAATTTAAATACACTCACGATATGACGCTGCTCTCTGGGACAGTATTCGGATATCAGCAGAATCACACTGGTGAGCAGTCCTTCCGCTGCATCATAGAAAAATGCATTCTGACCATAAGAGGAGGAATCCCCTCCCCCGGAGCTGATGATGGTTTTGGCGGTTATCTTCGCATACTTCTCTGCCTTGGCCTTGTTCGCCAAGTTTGTCGGTTCCTCCAAATACAGATCCATATATTTGTTTACCATTCCAAGGATATTGTCTCCGTCCGACCTGGTCGGGTTTCTCAAATCCAGAATGGAGATATTGTAGCCATAATATTTTCTCGCAATATTGGCATAGTTTCTGTACAGATCTCCCTTTGTATCGGTACAGATAAAGCTCATCCCGCTGGCACAGGCATATTCAATATTCGGGTAAAGAAAATATGCTGTCTTACCCACACCTGCTGCTCCAATCATGAGTGTATGGACATCGTCTGTATCAATCAGTGCTCTCACTCTTCCTCCTTTGAAGATTCCCCCTACAATCAATCCCTGTGCCTCCGGCAATCCCCGTCCCTTCCTCCATTCCTTTGGAAGATATTCAACGTGGGTGAATGTCTTGCGGATTTCCTGTTTTGATGCAAAACGGGCGGTTCCATGTTGACCATCCCCTACCGTCTTACTTTTAATCCCATCCAATGTATAATGGCAGGATATCATTGCAATCCCGCCAATCACCACAAACATAAAGAGCCCTATGACAATGAGCAATGTCACACCAGAACCATACACGCCATTCCCCTCCTATCCTCCAACACATTCCATGCCAGCATATGATATCTCCCTTCCTAATTCCTCCCTCTGTTTTTCTGCTGTCACAGTTATCTGGATATGGAGTCTCAGACAAGTAAGGATTAATTGTTCGAGAGAATCCTTGTTTATTTCAACCCCATCTCTGCAGGTTAGCTGTTTATCACAATGAAGGAGGTGTTCTGCAATCCTTTTTAATTCCTCGGATTTGGCTCGCATCTTTCCCCTGTCACGATGTGGCTGGTAGGACCTAAAAACCTGGTTCGCAAGCTGTTCTCTGGTATAGGACAGTTCTTCCATTCTCTGAATTTCCAATAACCGCTGGAATCCAGCTGCGGCCATATCCTCCAGACACATAAGAATCTCCGCTCCATGGTCTTCCTTATATGTTTCCTGCCGCTGTGTTGCCATCCTTAAGTGATGATGGGAATCATGAATCTGTTTTAGAGTTTCCTCTTCTGTGCATGGCCGGTCTGCAAGGTTTTTCAACCAAACACACAACTTCATGCACTGTTGGAGTTTGGGATGTTCTCTGGCTGGTACCGGCTGAATTCCATGCATTTCCTTCAGGTCTTCATTCCAGTCCTTATTCCTGGGTGCCAGACGTGATACCTTATCATACCCCTTTCCATTCAGTATTTCCTTTAACCGATAGCATCCCTCAATACCCGCAGGATCATGGTCTAAGCATAATATGATTTCCCGTATCTGCGGATGACTGTAAAGAGCCTGGAGCATTGCATGTTCAGCTAATCCATCAAGACAGACATAAGTCTGCTGCGTCCATCCACAAGGATAAAGTGTGAGGAACGACAATAAGTCAATAGCTGCCTCGAATACATATAGCTTTAAACCTTTTCCACTGTATCCGAATCCATAGGCAGGGTCTGAACCTTCCACATTGAGACGGAAGCTTTCACCATTTGTATAGGTCCCTTTCATATGGGCATGCCGTGCATTTCCTTGATTGTCAAAGCCAACGAACACAACATTGTGCCGCTTCTTTTCTTCATAGATATCCCCCTTATCAATAAAGAACCTGAGTATTCCATAATCAATGAAACGTGTCCTGGAAAGATAGGCCATGACACGTTTCGCATTCTCGGATTGCTCCGGCAGTTGGAATCTTCCCCTGTTTTTTGTTTTTAAGGGTATACTGCCACCTTTCCTGATGACCGGCTGATAGTTACCTTCCAACAGAGACTTCATTGCCTCAACATAAGTCATGTCATAAAACTCCTGCAGGAATTGAATCGGAGAACCGCCATACTTGCAGCTATGCCGGTACCAGATGTTATCACGCACCGTCACACTGTCATGCCGTTTCCAACGCCATTCGTTTCCAGACGGTTCCATCTTCTCTCCCTGGCGGGTAAGGAATTCCACCAGATTGACAGCCCCGGCCCGTTCCTTTTCTTCTTCTGTGAAAGCGATGTATTCCAATCAACATCCCCTCCTTATCCACGGATTCCTTGTGCCATTTTCTTTATTTTGAGTTTTTGTTTCCTTTTATGATCAATCCATTCCATGTTTCTGCTCTGGTCCTCTTTTATCTGCTCATTAAATATTCCTGACAGATGGTGGAACAGACGGATGATGCCTGATTGAAGCTGTATCCTGACCCATTCATCTTTATGCGCCAGAAGGTATGCTGCGTATGGATTCCCCTGGTCCATACTTTTCTGCAGCCAGAACATGCCGCTTTTCACATCCCTGACCATCGGTTCAAACAGATAAATTTTACCCAACAGATACTGGGCATTCTGATTACCATGTCCTGCACTGTGGTTTAGCCAATAGATGGATGCTCCCAGATTCCTTTCTATGTCCTGTTCTTTATAGAACTTAGTTCCAAGCTTATATGCCACATTCGGATTCACCAGTCCCGCACTCTGTACGGCATCCCCATTTTCTATGGATTCTATCTCATAGAGAATATCCTCCTCTGTCATAGCACCTTCCGGAAGCTCAGGTCCATCTGCTTCGCTCTCCATATTCTTCACAATCGTCCGGCCCATATCATCCATCTGCTGTTCCAGGTTCCATGTTCCGGCCGGTTCCAACTCCATAGCCACGCGGATAATTATGTTCTTGATTTGTTTGAATTCTTTCTGCTTGGAAAGCGGCGGCGGCTTCGGTATCTGGTCTGAATAGGTGTGTAAGATTTCCAACCTGAAATCATACCATTTTTGATAACATTCAGCTACGATAGGATTCATGGCCAGTTCATCCACAATCCGGTTCACCTGTTGTTTCACCCTCGGCGGAAGATAACCATATACCTTCTTTCCCTTTGTCCGTCTCAGGCTTACCGCTAACTGCAGCAACAGCTGCTCCAGATTGTCACCTCCTTCCCATGCATCCTCAATCTTTTTGTACAATGTTTTCAATGTATCCTCACCTGCTTGTACCAGTTCATTTCGCTGCAGAGTCTGCGCTTGATACAGTTCATACATATCCTGTTTAAATATTTCTTTTGCATACACAGCACGCATCTGCTCAATTCCTTTCTGGGTGACATAGCCCTTTCCCGGGTCGCGGGAATAGGCAATGATGTGGACATGAGGATGATGTCCCTCATTATGGAATGCCGCATACCATACCAACTCCTCCGGCGGGATTTTCATTGCTTCCGCCATCTGTATCCGCTTGCTGCGCAGCAATGCTTCCCAGCTCTTTACAGAATCATAGCCAAGTCGTCCGGCATCCTCCCGCCGGATAGATAGGACGAAGGTCCATACAGGTCCTTCATGTCCTGCCACCTCTTTCTGCACCTTGGATAACATAACCGGAACCCCTGCATCCGTAAACAGACCATGTGTACCAACCTTCTCCACACCTGGACGGTTTGCAATATAATCCACATAATTTTCCTTCTTGGCTATCAGGTCCATGTTCTGCTCTATGCACACGCTTATGAACGCTGATACATTACCCATAGTCGGATTCGCTTGATAGTCCTGGTACTCATAAGTTTCCCGAATCTCCTGAAACATTTGGACTAATTCAGCTGCCAACTGCTTTTGTCTGGCAGTTGGCGGAAGATGTTCGTGTGTATTTCTGGCTTTCTCCGTCCCCTCCCGTGTTGCAATGTAGCGTACCAGATGAGCCAGATGTGCCTTTTCGTGTTTGATATAACAGCACTTCAATATGATTCTTGGCATCCAATCCTCCTTGTCTCCGAATCATCTCCTGCTGTACTATTTCCCCTTCTGATATTCTACGACAGATGCAAGATTCACCGAACCGTTCGTATGCTTCACATCCTGGATACACTTACCCCTCAGTTTTTCCAAGATCTCCTCTCCCACATCATTCTGAGCCGCATACAGATTCATTAGCATGGAAAGTTCCACTGCAAGTTTGAATAATAACCTGGACGTCCGATTCTCAGACGCTTCCACGATACCGGACATGGCCGAGGTAAGTATAACCGGCAGATAGGGGCTGCTTTCCTTTGATAAAAGATATCCATTATAAAATGACAACGCCTTCTCAATGTATTCGCTCCGGCTTTTACAATTTCCCAAGTTCAGGCTCTCATCCATCCGCTTCACGGTCTTCGGATATAACCAGACCGGAATTCGTTTCTTCGTGTCGTCCTCCAAACACTCACCTCCATTTCAAGATAGCGCCTTCAGCTCTTTTTGTTTCACCCCATCCTTATTTACAAACTGGAACTAAGGGGAATTTTAAGTCAAAAAAAGACCATCACATGATGTGACAGTCTAAACTGTAGGCTTATAAACTTCTTTATTTACTCTATGCATAGAGCAGACGGCCCTTCGGCTCTGGTATCTCACGCTTATGGTTCTTGCCGTTTCAATCCATTTATCGATTTCATCCAGTATCCACATACCTTGTCTGTATATTTCTATTCTAAATCACCTCCTTTTGGATTCATAATCTATATATCGTCTTCATCAAACGTATCCCATCCTTCACCCCTTCCTCATACAAATAGAGCTGGCATGCCAAATTCTCTTCCAGCATATCATCAATGCAGTCTTCAATCCCATCTCGTTGTTCCCCGCTAATCTGTTTAAACCACCCATCCAAACGCTCGTTCACCTTTTGCTGGATGACACGTTCTTCCGGTGTCTTGTTTTCCTGCCATTGACTGTCCAGTATTTCAACCATGAATGCCAGGATCTCCTCTTTGATTTTCCCTGTTTTCTGTCTCATCGGTATCTCTCCTTTTCATTTGACACCACAATACCGATTATCCTGATGAAAGTCCATATCCATATGTTATAAAAAACAAGGGCCATACCTGTCAGAACCACCTAAAAGGTGCACCCAAAAACAGTCTAAAAGCCTTGAACATACGCTATATTTCATGTGTTTAGACCACCTGAAGGGTGACCAGGCCTCCAAACAGGTGCACCTTGGCGGAAGCAGAAAACGCCCGCATTGCGGGCGATTGTGACTGGGAGGGGCGCCCTTAGGTGCACCTCCCTTTAACCTGCACACAAATCGAACGCCGGAATTACCTCTGAAGTCTGCATGCTGATGGTCCATGATATCCCTGTCTCAGTACTTGATTTTACGCTGTTTTCTCAAATCCGCCCAAATTCCGTCGCTTTTTCCTAACATGCTCGATACTCCCACTCTCCTCTGTAAAAGCCCACACGCTGGCTTACCGTGCGTCACAGGCCTGGTTTATCCGTACACTGTCTTACGAATTCTCCGTGCTCCATGTTCCTTCCCCTGTTTCCAGTATTCCCTCATTTGCCCGGTTGGCAGTGTTCCGCCGTTCCTGGCTCCTCACACCAGTCCTCCCTTCACATGTTTCCCGGCTTTCAATATATTCCCTGACGGCCGGCGGCACATATTTTTCATATAATTTCTGCAGGGTATGCAGAAGTTCCACCTCCAGATCCGCCTCTTTCTTTATCATATACTTTTCCAATGCCGACAGTTTCTCTTCATCATATTTCAGTTGGATGATTGCCTTTTTCAAAATAAACCTCCCTCGCTCAATAAATACTTCTTGACTTAACTCAAAAAATCCATCCGTCCCATATCAGGTCCGCCATTTATATCAGCGTCCATTTCGATTTCCTCGCCTGCCTGATGGATGGACAACTCCTGTTTCTGGACATCATAATAGTAGACGTGGTCTGATAGGACTTCCTCTTCTCCCACCTCATTTTGGTTCACGAATCGGACTATATCTTCTAAGCCATCGTATATTCCAACATCAGGTATAACAAGCCATTCATGAATGGATGATGGCAGAAGGAAAAAGTTTCCTCCCTTGGCGGCAGCAAGCTCCTTCACTGCTTCCGGATATAGGATGCAGGAAGCACCAAATAATCCATCCTGTGATGTCAAAACGCTACAATCTAAAAACGAATCCAAGCCATCCTCTTCAGGAGTTTCTTCCATTCCCAGGCTTTCGTTTAATCCATGAATGACATCCTCTAGGTTCCAGATGACGTATGGGGCATTTTCTCTACGGTTATCCATGGCCATCTGAAAAAGCTCATCTTCATGGATTCCCATTCCGGCAATCATATGGTTGGTCAGTGTTGCACCGATTATCCCCTCTCCCGTATCCTGAATGATATATTTATAAATGACTGCCAGGTCAGCAACCATCCGATGTGGTACATGGGATAGGAGTTCCCGATTCCGGTCCGCATTGATCAATTCCATACGGATATTCTTTAAGATTCTGTCCTTTGTAAAACAAGAACCATTCAGCTGGATTCCCAAGTTTTCCTCCTCAACTGTTTTCATTAGCTGGTCAATAATCTCGTCCATCTTCTTTTTTCCTTCACTAAAATCAGCATAAAAGGAGTTCATTACAATACCTGGTTGTTGTAGTTGGCCTGGCTTTTTTACGACAATTGAACTACTCTTGTCCCGGTTCACCCTCTCCCGGTTCTTAATTGTCACCGAATAATCTTGTCCCATCTCCTTATATCTTTCTTCCATTCTCTTGGCTACTGTTGATATGAATTCCTGAAAAACCATGTTAGTTACCCCTCCTTCCACAGGAATATCCTGGTATCATTCTGCCGCATCTTACATCCCCATCTGCATGCCAGGGCCTTCTTCCTCCTGTACGTCTTCATCTAACTTGGGCGCATCTGGTTTCTGTACAACCATCTGACCGGTTTGACGTTCCTGCCGTTTATTCCGTTTTGCCTCTTTGACTGTTTCCTTTGTTCCTGGTGTGTTTTCCTTCCCTGCTTCCTGATTTTCCTCTGTTTCAGTTGCAAGCTCGCCTGTCATCTGGAACTGAATGAAGTCCCTGGTCTGTTTCGGCACGGTACGGTTATACAGTCTGTCCAGCTGTTCTTCTAACAATGGCTCCAGATTCTGCTGCTCACGATTTAAGAAATATAACAATACATTCAGTTTTTCCTCCGGGAATCCAATTGTGATGTTCTTCTTTGCCATGGTCATGTCCTCCTTGCATTTCTATATTGGTTTGTGTTCGTTTCTATAATTCTCCTGTTCACTTTTTCCGTCTGTACTGAGCAGAGCCGGACGTCCAAATAAAACCTGTTTGTCTGCATCGAACAAGTTCCTGTAAACTACTTTGCCACGTGAGGAGGATGCATCGACGACCATTCCGTTACCCGCATACATTCCCACATGGGTGATGTTCATGTATCTTCCATTCGGTTTATGGGACCAGAATATCAGGTCCCCCGGTACAAGACTGGCCCTTGTCACCACCAGTCCACGCTCCACACAGTACTGCGCCTGCTCCGCTGCCGTGCCTGGAAGACAGACACCCAGCTGCCGGTAGGCCCATAGGGTAAGATAACTGCAGTCCGTATAGTCCCCCTGTCCGCGCTTTGCTTGGGAATATGGATCTCCCAGTCGGGTCATGGCAAGCTGCACAGCCAGACTTCCCGCCTCCCCCTCCGGCAGAGCACTACAGATAGCCTCGTAGGCTTCAGACGACAAGGTCCCATTCCATTCAGACCATTCCCCGAATCCATCCCCCTCCGTTGGTGCGCCTACTCCATACACCATCCGGTAATATATTTCAATCGCATTGGCCTGGTCTATGTCATTTACTGCCCGGAGGCGTGAACGGATGTTGCTGTAAATCTCTGTCTGGCTGGTAAGCGGAACCGCCACCAGATAGGTTTCCTCTGTTGTATTCCCATCATCATCTGTCTCTTCCCTTGTCCGTTCTTCATATCTCACGAAGCAGTCCACGAATTCCTGTATCACGGATAATGAAACAGGGAGGCCCTCATAATCATAAAAAAGGGAATAGAAGATGGACTTTACCATCATTCTATCTATCTCTCCTTCCTCAATCATTCCGGTAACTTCGTCGATTACATTTCCTATCCGGTTGAAGCTGTTCTGCATCCCTACAATGAATGCCCGATATTCCTCCGGTGTCCTTTCCGGTAACTTTCCATTCTCGAATACGGTCCTTACCGCATTCTGGTTATGTTCGGTCATCCCGGAAAGCATACCCATTATGAGTAGAATAACCACGAGGACAGGGGATAGAATGAGCCCAAATATGGTCGCCATCCGTTTCCTATGTGATTCATCGGCTGCCGCCAGGATGGATGCCTTTGCGATGGCTGCCAGCACAGGTGCTGCCATACTAACTTACCTCCTTCCTCATCATCTGAGGGAGTCCATCCCTGTCATCCCTTCCTGCTGTCCATCCTCCTGCATGGCCAGCCGTACTGAATCATTGACAGCCGCCTCCAGGACCACTGGGGCAAACCCTGCATTACGATAGCCTTCCCGGATGATATTCAGGTACCGGGATGATGGTCGGCCAAAGGATTGACTCGGAGTCATGACATATACCATGGCCTCCATCTGCTCTCTTCCCATGGATACCTCCACCTGTTTCTTCTCATATAGGTGGGGATAGCCCTCATATCGGTCCAGTGCCAACTCATCATCCCCCTGGATTCTCCATATCATGACAGGTACACAGCTGCCCTGTTTAGGCTCGATGGTTGCAAACGCATTTTCCCGACGGCCTCTGAAGAGCAGCTCATAATCCATCAGTTCCGCCAGCCCAACAACCCTGGCGGTGGGACATCGGCGTCTCATCTGTGTCAGGCTCAGGTTAGAGCCATATGCTACATATAACTTTCCCTCTTCCATTTTTTCCTCCATTCCAGTTTTCGTCATAGGATTCGATACGTCTCTTCCTTCCAAGTTTTCCTTTCCTTCCTGATTCGCGTTCTCCTCCATTTCACGTCTGGCCCGCAGACGCTCCTTCTGCCGCTCTGCCTGAGCCGGGTCCTTCCACGCGATACAGCCGTCCAAATGCTCAAGCAGATGCTTTCTGGTGTTGGCGAACTCCTCCCCTATCAATCCCAGGCGAAGCAGCCAGGTACGGAAGGTATATTTTTCATTTGTGCTTGTGGTCTTCCTTCTACTGGCACATTTCTGGATAAGCGCCTGATAGCTAATGGCCAGGCATAGATGGATATATGCCTTTACTTTTCCGGCGTGGGTCGTGGAATTAAACAGTCTAAACTCAATCGTTCCCTTTTGGAATACGGAGTGCAGATTCAGGCAATGGTAACGTGTCTTATCGTAATGCTTGCTTCTCCTGCTTCTTCCCCCATACCAAATCAAGCTTACCTCATCCATATTTCTCGGCTTCTTCCGGTTCATCTCATCTAAAAAAGTCTCATCCACTGGTCGGCAGTATTGGTGTTTCCGTGCCACCTCAACCTGCAATGCCTTATAGATTAAGTCCTCCTTGCTGGCCATGATGTTCGTGATATTCCTCAAAGTCCGTGCATTGTGAGAGGTGGCATCCACATGGATATGAATACCGCAGGACTTATTAGCGATGGCCCCACCGTGTCGAAGTTGGCGGACAATCTCCTGTATATCCGGAATATCCGGGTATCTGCAGATGGGACTTACCACCTCCACCTTGTATTCGTCATTGGCAATTCCACTTTTGCATTCTACTTTTATACTGCTATCTAACACAACACGCCACTGACGCCCTTCCCTGTCCGGTATCTCATAGACGTAATAAAAACCGCCAATATAAACTGGCGTGGTTCCCATATAATTTCCAATGATATCAGCCGCCGCCCTGCGTGTAAGCCCGGTCAATTCTATCTCAATGCCGAAGCGCTGCTCTCGCATCCCCGGTACCTGTTTGTTTTCCTGCTGCTTTGTCATCGCCCTCCCGCCTTTCCGAACAGTCTGGCCTTATAGGGTGGTGCCTGGACCATCAGGTTATAACGTTCATTCCCGCATTTATAAAGACATACGCCCCTCTGAGGATACTGAATCAAGTTGTATTCACTCTTTTCTAACTGGAGGGTATCCATATAGAAACCTGCATCCACGGCCCCTGCGTTGAACAGGAAGCTGTGTGTCGGGATAGCGAAAAGCGGCTTGGTATATTCGGCAATTCCCGGCAGGTTGTAGTCTTCCAGGTTCTGACTTGACAGGATAACAGCGCTGTCCTTCTTACGGACCCGTTTCATAAAATTTCTGACGTACTCGACCGCCGTCAGGTTGCTGAGGAACAGATAGAACTCATCAATGCTGGCAGCCGTCCTGCCGTTGGTCAGGAGCGCGTCACTCATATAGGATAGAATGTTGAACAGCATTGCATTGCGTATGTTCTTGCTGGCCTGCAATAGTCCCTTGACACCGAACACGATGAAATGGTTATCCGTAATATTGGTATGCCCATCAAAAAAAGGAGCCTCCGCTCCTCTGCACATCGAGTGAAGCCCCAGAAGAATTTCCTGAAGGAGTTCTGCTGTGAACAGCTGGCGCCTGGTATCATCAAATCCCTGGTATTCCCCCTCAATCAGCTGGTATAAATCAGAAAGAATGGGATAATCCATAGGTTTCAGTCTCTTGAAATCAGTCCTGTCCGTAAAACCAAACCGTTCATACAATCTCCCAACCATGATCTCAATGGCGTCAATATGCTGGTCTGTAAAATCCTTATAGGACCGGAAGAAATCCTTCAGGAATGAAATGTGCTGACTCAATCTGCTGGTCTGGCGGAATGCCATGGGGGCTCCTGTGTCATCCGGGCTTCCATCCTCGTCCCAGCACCGTATCTGCAGCAGATTGATTTTGTACTCGCCTGTCATGAGGTCAATGTAACAGCCGCCCAGGTTTTCCGCCAAATCCTGGTACTCTCCTTCCGGATCCAGGCATATGACATCCATTCCCGCTTCACGCATGATGCACAGAACCAGTTTTAACAGATACGATTTTCCCTGACCGCTGTTTCCCAGAATAAGGATGTTGGCATTGGTCTTATCCTCCGCACGCCGGTTAAAGTCCACGATGATGTTGCTCCCAAACTTATCCCTGCCCAGGTAGAATCCATTCGGATCCGTCTTCCCGGAATAATGGAATGGGTACAGGTTTGCAACACTGCTGGCCGGGAGCACCCGTTCATACTGTTCCCTGAACACGTTCCACCCGGATGGCATCACACTGAGGAACCCCTGCTTCTGTCTCATGAGCAGACGGTCCACATTCAACTTGGAACGCACAAGTTCTGTCAGGACTTCCGTCTGTAGCAGCTTAAGCTGTTCCGGATCCGCTGCCGTCAGTTCAATATATACAGCTGTATGCAGAAGCGGCTCTTTATTCCGATGCATCTGTGAAACAATGTCGGCCACATCCTGCAGGTTATTGCCTGCTGTGATGGTATCCTGAAGGTTCTCCGTACTCCCCTGCCGCATCCGGTTCTTATTGGCAGCATTGCTGATGATTTTCCGTTCCTCTGCCGGGGAAACCTGCCGGGTGTAGATGCGCAGGGTCACTCCATCTTTCTCGCCCAGGTTCCGTAGGATGGCCTGCTCCTCAGTACTGGTCGGGTACTCCCTGAGTGCCCATACACACCGGTAGGTGTTCCCGCACACATAATGGTCTATCTCAAATTGGATGATGGAAGGGCTGACCATGTCTATAAAATCCTTCACATATACCTCATCATCCCTCCGATTCATTCTTTTTCTTCCGATTACTGTTCCCTCCTCCCCATCAATGGTCATGGAATATGACCCATCGCTCACCATCTGATTCCTCGAACCGCTCCGTGGTCACGTTCTGTTCAAAATACACAGCCAGAACCCTGCGGATGTCATCTCCATTTGCCCTTCTTGTGGTGAATCCCTGGTCATTCAGGGTCTTTTCAATTCGATTCAGATACGGGGATACTTCCTTCTCTTCCTCTCCCGGAAGCCGCACAACAAGAATGAACTCCCGTGCCGTGGCCATCTGCACCTGGATCTGGTCCAGGAACTTCAGGTCCGCCTCAAGAAGTTTTCGGATGGCAGAATTTTCTTCCTCCTCTACCCGGTCCTGAATAAATTTCTTATTATCCTCAAAGTTCTCTTTGCTGTTCAGGCATAGCATCTCAAGCTCTGCCATTCCTTTTAGGACCGTCATGAGACCATATATTCTGGCAGCCAGGCTTGACTCCGACAGGACAGACAGGTTACTTGGATGAATCAGGAAAAATACCAGCTCACCATGTTCCATTGTCCGCAGGCTATAGTCTGTTATCTCCTGGATACCAATTAGCTGCCGTGTCCCTTCCTTCTTCTGTCCCGTCTTTTTATCCTTTTTTTCCTTCTTCATCTTCTTCTCCATTCATAGGTCTGCTGCCGGGTCACAAAAAAGGCACATGCATATAGGATAAAATCCCGGATGCGTGTGCCATCAAACTGGATGGAAAGGAAACCATATACGGTTGTCAATACCATAGGTACCAGGATATCACTGACCGAAAAACAGGCGATGGAGAACACGGCTCCTATACCTATAAATCCGATATCCCTTAAATCCCACAGCCACAAGGTGGCCCTTGCCCTTAGATGATCCGGATATAAATAGGTCATCTCATTTACCTCCTCCCTCCATTTATCCTATCTCCATTCCTGTCAACATTTCCTGCCTTTCATTTACCGATGCAGTAATTTCATCCCGTCCCACGAACCTCACCTCCTTCCCAATCCCATTGGCAAAAGCCAGTTCCTGCTTCATTCCTGCGGATATATGCTCCCCACATATTCATACACAGTCGCAGACTTCCATCAGCCTTAATCCCATTTCTATTCCCAGTCCACGTTGTGCCGGATCTGTATCGTCCAGGAACGCAGGATACATCATACGTGGAATCACAGGTATGCCGCCCTGCATCAAACAATATCGGCCTGCCTGCCCTGCAAAGGTAAGGTTAGCCTCAACATCCCCCGCATAAGGGCTTGCTATATACACCAGTCCTGTCATCATTTTGGTATCAGCGTCACCACCGTTCTTGTAAGATTAATTGCACTCTGGGCAGCATAGACGGAGCCCATCAGATTGGCCCTTGTACTTGTATCCATGCCGAACTGCCCCGCTATCCTTGGTACCTCACCACTGGCCAGCATAATTCCAAGCCCCAATAAGGCATGCTCTCGGATGACCAAAAGCCCTGCTGTCAGAAGGGTTGCCTGCAGGAAGGCTGTGAGACACAGACCAATCACCTGTTTGCACCAGTTCATGAAACCATCCACATATCCCCTGGGAACGGAAAACATATATAAACTCCCTACCGTAATCTGGGTGAGCAGGATTCCCCCTCGTTTAAGGTTGGCAAAGAACACCTTTATGATTGCATACCCCATCATGATGATAAGAAAGATAGTAAAAATTCCGTTTCCCGCCGGGTCCAGCCCACCATATAGGAAGGACAGGTCTGCATCCTTCAATGAACCTGCGGATGACAGGTTATCCATGATGCCTGCGGCAAGTTCCGTGACTCCAACACCCTGGCCTGATATGGCAGCGCTTACCTGTACCTGAAGTGTGATAGCCAGCCGGTACAACTCCACCGGCACACTGGAAAATAATCCTACTGCCATAAAGCCTTTGATTGCATTGAGAGCTGTATCCTTCACACTTCCCCGTCCGGTCTGATATTCAATGGCACATTCAAATACCGCCACCACCAGCCCGGTCACATATAACGCCCAGGCAAGATAGACAAAAAAATGGACAATCCCCTGAACCCATACCAGATCAAATATCTCTGCGCCCATGTTTCCCATCATACCAAAAAACGAACTCAGAAAGCCTATCAGCTGTCCATAAAACCATTCAATGATATCCTCAAATACCGTATCTACGACAAAATCCCAAATGAACAACTCGTCTGCCCACACCTTTCCATCCGGAAGGCCGGATTATCAACACATCTGCTGGCCTTGTATTGGTTCTTGGAATGTCTCCACATAGGCCCTAACCGCATCAGCAAGCTTTTGGTAATCATCCTTGTTCGGCTGGTACACATACCACTCGGTTTTTTCCCGGTACCTCCATATATGGGGGCTAATCCCTTCCCCAAAGTTAGGATTTCCTGTCTTTTTTATTCCCCACAGGTCATGAAAATGCAGCATCATGTTATCTATCTCACCCTCATTTCGGTTCAGCAGGGTGACTTTTAATGCTTCATATTGGTCTGCAACACCACATGTCGTAAAACGAATTTTTATCCGTATATTATTGTCCAGTCTTCCATAGCAGGCATTCCCAATAAAACGTTTGTCCATAAAAGCAGTATCATCTGCAAAGAGTTTTTTAAGTTCCTGTTCAAAAAAAGTCATGCCATCCTCCTTTAATCCTAAATACAGTTGCGTATTCACGCTGTCCTATGATACATTCTGACCGACAGAAATACACTCCTGTTCCTTTATATTGACCAGTTCAACCTGGCTGTCTACCAATAAAAGAAGCTCATCAAGACGTCCTATCAGGTCTGTCATATGTTCCTGCCAGCCCGTCCAATTCTCTTCCTTGAACCAACCGCCCCACTTCCTATTTTGTGATTCCACTTGTGCATTCCTCCTGCTGTGCCTAAGGGTGTCTGCTATATAATTCCGAACCCATTGAATGGATTCTTTGGTTGCTGTGAATGAAGTGACCATACTGTATTTATTTTGCCTCATGTAAGGCCCCACATCATGGTCCAGGCTTTCGAGATCCTGTTCGAGAAACTTCACCATAATTTCAGCCAGTGCCATTGGACTTGTATGGGGCTGTCCAGCCGTGACCTCCGGTGGCCGGTTCCATTCGTCCTGCAATAAGGACTGGATGATTGCACTGAGTTCCAGCTTCCCATCCTTTGGCAGGTGTTCCCGTATAAACTCTACTGCATCCAATCCGTCATCTGATTGCATGGCTGTGATTCCCCAGCATCCCATGTGTGTCCTCCTTTTACATCTCTAATTTAATTTCATGCCAATTCAGATTGGAATAAATCCAAGTACAATGGGATTAAATGCTCTATTTTTTTAAATTCTGAAAGATTGAGTTCTGGCAAATAATCCTGTTCCAACATACTGAGATAAAAAATTGCAAGCCTTGAAGTATAGTGTTCTGGAGCACAGTATATATTATGGGTGAGCTTTTTAAGCAGGTTTAGGTCAGTTTACAAGAGACTACACGCAGACCGTGAAACGGGCTGCTGACAACAAACGGCGTTATGCTCCCAGCAAGGGGCATAGCGCCGTTTTGTTGTGGGGGAATCCAAAGGGGGCAAAGCCCCTTTTGGCACACAACTTTGCGTAGCAAAGTGTAGTGTGTTATACGCACTGTCGGCGTTGCCGTAAAAATGCCGTTGCCGCCGGGGAGGGCAAGGGCATTTGAAGCGGCAGGAAAACAAGCTGTGCTTGCGGGGCGGAAAGCCGCAAGCGCAGGACTGGTTTCATCAGCAGACAGGGCGTATATGAAAGCCCCCGTCCCACGCCGGACTTCGGGACAAAATGTCCCGAACTTGTGTCCACACTCCTGAAAAAATAGCAGGACGGAGGGCACAGCAACCGTCAAGACTGAAATGAACGGGTTTGTACCCGGCCTTGACCGCTGCCCTCCGTCCCGCTGAATGGGTAGACAAGGCGGACAATCCCATACTGTGCTGTCCGCTGTCAAAGCTATTGTGGGGCTGTTCGTCCTCTCAAAATGGAAATGGGCGGGAAAGCCATTTTAGGGCTTTCCCGCCTTGATTGCCTATCAGCAAAGACGGGCGAGCCTGTCAACGGCGGCGCTGTAAGCGCCGTTTATCTTGACCGTTGACTGGCTCGACTGGCTTTGCTATCTCCCCAGTTATGCGATTGCGGCTTATACCAATAAGACGCATTTAGGTTAACCCGATAAACAGGTAGTTAGGAATTATTTAATACTGTCTAAATATGCAAGTAACTCATCCTTCTTTAAGGGTTTACAATGACTTAATGCGCAATATTCGCAATCTATGGAACATATCATTTGAATCAAACGCTTCAATTTCGTTTTGTCCATATAGCCGCCATTGAAAAAATCCTCACTTGTAGAATCACCTAAAAATAAAACTTTTTCCTCCGGTATATAAATGCAAGTTGTATCTTCGGAATGTGGCGAAATGGCATGGAAAATATGGGCTGTTATATTTCCTAAATTTAATGTTATTTCATTTACAAATTCAACATCAGATACTACAATATTCAATTCATTTTGTCCAGCATACTCCTTTTCAAAATGAATATCGTCTTTTTTCAAAAAATCAATATAGCTTCTGTCATGAGCTTTATCCTGCTGTTCTCTTAAAAACAGATTTGTTTTTTGATGTGCGATACTAACGCCTTTTACGGCGTGTAAACCAAATGTATGGTCGTAATGCCAATGTGTAATCACTGTAAAATTGGGTTCCTCAAAACCATTAGCTTTTAATGCCTCATAAAAATCTTTTACATGAAATGCCGAATATCCTGCGTCAATGGCTAAGGAAAGTTTATCACCTCTCACATAAGCCAGCATTGGTCTGTCAAGTTCTGGTTCATGTGGTAAAAAATAAATCTTATCAGTCAGTTTATTTAATCCCATTTTCTATCCCACCTCTCCGGCAATAATTCTTTCAGCCTTACTTCCTGTTCATAATCAACAGCAACTATTGTATTTTCATTATAAACATCTAACTGTGATATCAATTCTCTGCATCTTCCACAAGGAGGCAAAATACTTCCATCTTCATATACTGCCACAATCCTCTTGATTTTTGTTTCGCCATTTTTGAGCATTTCCGCAATAGCCGCTTGTTCTGCGCAGATTCCGATGGAACAAGGCACATCAATGCAAATGCCTGTAAACACTGCTCCATTAATTGTTTCTAATGCACAGCCTACATGACCTGCTTCTCCATGTTTCTTTAACTTTATAGGTTTTACAGTCTGCAAAGCAATATTATATAAATTTTTCATAGTTCCTCCACAAATATGCATTTGTAAGCACCCTTTTCCCGCTTAATGTGTACTTGTCATTTTCTCTTTCCCCTCTGTGGTACATAACTTTTCGCCAGTTCGGATTTTTGGACAATCCGGGTCAGCCATTGTTTTTCTTC
>OKFX01000367.1_pt1 | contig 16831 bp, 18 predicted proteins | sample 1633441 | NCBI WGS metagenome assembly OKFX01 (sample SAMN04436775, study PRJEB24849) | human gut metagenome | biome: human gut; feature: NICU; material: stool | host: Homo sapiens | place: USA: Saint Louis, MO | collected 2011-03-21
ATCAGGTCAGGAGAAATCTTGGCCTATCTAGATCTTTTAAAATTCATTGAGCATGCAGGTGCTGAACTGTTATCCTCTGACGATCCCGAAAATAAATTCGCCATTACAGCTCAATCACGAAAAACATTAAAAGGAACAGTATATATATTATTGTATAACTTGATTGAATCGACTATGAGAGAAGCTATTTGCTTTATTCACGAAACGATTTATGACAGGAGCATACATTTTGACCAACTTAAGAAAAACTTAAAATCCGAAATTCTAAAAAGATTAAAAAACGACTCAGTAAGTGTTGAAAATCTGATTAATGGCCTAACAGCAAAGGGAATATCATGCGGTATTTCCTACGGTACTTTTAATAAGAAGAAATTATTCTCAGGAAATATAGATCGCGAGGAAATAAAGGAAAAATCAAAAACTTATGGTTTTTCAACAAACTCTGACTACACTCATACCAAACATGGTGAAAAATTAGCAACGGTCAAACAACATCGTAATGATTTGGCTCATGGTAATGTTTCTTTTGCCGAGCTGGGTAAAAACGTTTCATACCAAGACTTAGAAAATGTTTCACTGGAGGTTATTGCATATTTAGACTCGATAGCAAATAACATCGAACATTATATTAACACTAATGGATATCTTGCCTCTTGAAAATCAGTAAGGCCTGCATAGCAGGTCTTACTTATATTAGCTCAAATGCTGCTTAATAGATTGCCCTATGACTCGGCCCAGCTCGACAGGTACGGCGTTACCAATCATTTTCCCGATACTTTTCATAACGAATTTTGACCCATCCTCTACAAACGCATAATCCATAGGGAAAGTTTGTAACAAGGCTGCTTCGCGCAGAGATATAGCCCTGTTTTGTACCGGGTGCCCAAAACGCCCATTCCCAAAACCGTAACAAAGAGTCGTAATAGTTGGACTAGGTTTATCCCAAGACATACGCCCATAGACACTAGCATAGCCTTTACCGCTTGATTTTAGATGGCATGCAGCAACGAGTTCTTCTGGCCAGTCCTTCCAGGTTCCCCCCGGGACTGAATAGATAATACGCTGTTTGTTAATTGGATTTAGCTTACTCGCCCGGTGTAAAACATCCGTCTTGTCAGCTTCACCATCTTTCAATGGAGGCAAATTACCAATAACGTCTTTAACAGTTTTAAGCTGGATATCTTCACGCTTTACTAACTCAATATTTCCAAATTTTGAGGCCAGTAAGACATGGCGTACACGATTTTGAGGTATACCGTATTCAACACAGTCTACCTTTGAAGCCCAGACTTTATAGCCTAAATCTATCAATGAGTTAAAAAAATCATCATAAACTTTATGCTTTGTGACATCTGGAACATTTTCCATCGTCACTATTTCTGGATAAACCTCTCGGATTAAACGTTCAAACTCATAAAGAAGAGGCCATTTTTTATCCTCCGCTTTGTCCTTACCTTGCGTATATTTTGAAAAAGGCTGGCAAGGTGCGCATCCAGCTAAAACTTTAATGGAAGCATCACCATAAAGCTCAAGGAGATCCTCTTTTGTCACTCTGGCTATGTCTTGCTCAATAAATTTTGATTTATTGTTTCTTTCATAGGGGAACCGACACTCCCCCTCAAGATCGATACCAGCAACAACATCCAAGCCAGCCAATTGCAAGCCATGAGTCAATCCGCCAGCGCCACAAAAAAGGTCTATCACCTTAACAGTCATCTTACACTCCACATCTACACTGTCTTCAGTATACAGTCCTTTCAAAAAAATCTCGAGGCTTTAAACACAAATGGCCCCATTGAGCATCAAGTGGCTTGATAACCACTTTTTTGCTTGGAGTTATACTGGTTTTCATCTCCCCAGCTAGTTCTGAAATCCATATCAGTGCAATGTCTTTATCTTTGGCTTGGCTCTCATCACAAACCCCTAGGCGTGCGATGAGTTCGATACGTTCCAAAATAACCACTTCTTCCAACACTGGTAACTGCACTTGTTTCCTCCAACATGAATACTGTATTTATATACAGTATTGCCAATTATTTATCATTGCGCAAGATATTATTAAAAACCCGCCCAATCATTAACCGGTTCATACTGCATTGAAATATCACCAAATTTGACTTTAGCACCACGCGCTAGTGCTTCCAGTTCCCAGCACTGGGCGGCAATGTCGTGCCGTGCCAAATCGGCCCGGATTCCACCCAACCGATCACGTTCTGCCGGGGTCAATCTCGCCGACGGTGCCACTTCTGGTACCTGATAAGGGTCAAAACTCCTTTGTGATTTCTTTATCTGTGACGGTATAGCCCGTATACGGCTCATAACAGACCGTGTCACGGTCATATCATTCCAGTCAATTGGGGTTTCCGGTGGATGCTCCAGCACCGCCACGCCCTCTGCAGGCTCACTATCCTGCGTATTGGTAGCGCCTTTGCTGTCGACCAACCCACAGTTATTGACAGGACTCCGAGGCGCACCAGAGGTGCTTTTTAAGGTCAAGCCCTCAAGGTCAACGGCTTTGACGACAATGCGCCATTGGGTGGTGCGGGTCTCATGAATGCGTGAACTACCCAGGTGCGGGGCGAAAATGCCGATCACCCGCTGCACTTCTTCATCGTAAGCATTGAGCTCTTCAGCGACACGACGAGCAACACGCACAGTTTGTTCCTTACGGGGGACATTAGCTCCACCCTGCGCCAGGATATAAGCGGCAAAATCTCCGGCATCCGCAGCAGCGCGAACAGCCTCAACGCTGGCGTCAAAGTCATCTGCCAGGCTGATTGAGCGGATGCGGCGGCATTCACGGTAAGCGCCCATGGAAGGCAAGCCGATGGAGTGGAATTGAGGAATGCGCCAGGTTGACGCCCAAGCGGTAACAGCGGCGGCGGTCTCGGTCAACAGCTCACCGGTTTCATGATCGCGTTCACCGTCCAGGGCATAGCCATCGATATTTTTTGCGATGTACTTCGCAATATAGCCTGCCGCACCGCCCTTATTCAGGTGCTTGCAGTCAAAACGGTTCTTCGCTGCGCCGCGTTCGTTGCCATCTTCATCCATGGCATAACGGCGCATGATATCGATCACCCGTTGGCGCTGTTCTTTGGTGGTGAACAGCATCATGTGCCAGTGCGGGGTTGCATCGTGATGGGGCTCAACGACTCGCACGCCATAAACCTGCAGGTCATTATCTTTAAACGCGGTGCGGATCTTGCTCCACAGCTTGACCAGGTAACGCTGGCCGTCTTTGGGTGTGTAAGCTTCGGCATCCCAATTGTGGTTAAACTGCACCTTGGGATTGGTTTGACCGAGAGTGCGCGTCGGATGGTATTTGGATGGCGTGGTAATGGTGATGAACAGCCCTTTATGCCCGTACTCGGCAGCAGCTTTTTCGACACCGGCAATCATCGCCATTAACTCCATCCGACGGATCTCCGGGTTGGAGATACTCGCCATCACCTTGTCGATAAGGCTGATACGTTCGCCGGTGTCGGCGTTCTCCAGTTCCCGGCTGTTCAGGTAATCAAGATTGGACTGGCGGCGGGCTTTCACTTCGCGGATCGCCTGTTTACTGGCATAAGCGGAAACACCCCGGTTCACATTACCCACCGCAATCAGCAAGGCTTCACGCCAGCGAGTGCGCTGCGCTTTCAGTTGGCGTTCCCACCACTCGGCATTCACCAACCGTGAAAGACTGGCAATAGCTGACCGGGCATCCAGTTTGCCCTTGCGGTATTTTCGCCAGTACATCGGGGTGATGTTGAAGGCGCGGGCCATCGGCGCGGTATGATCATAAAAACAGGCTTGAGTGCTATCTTCAAACAGCCCTGTATTGTCTCCGCCGTTGCTTTTAATGAATTCTTCAACGCGGCTTTCATAGATAGACAGCAGTTGACCGGCCACGCGATCCGCAAGGCGTTTCAGCTCTTTGTCATCCATACCCGGTAAGCCAGCATAATTATCAATTTCCGCCATCCAGCGCGGTGAAGCCGCTAAGTTCATCCCATTCTTGGCGTTTACCGCCTCAATACGGGGCCATATGCGGCGCTCAAACTGGAACACAAGCCATTTATTGGCGTCATGCAGCCCTTTTGATTTCAGCAAGTAATCATGGCGTGACAGGAAAATGGCGCTAAGAAAGCGCGGTAGGGAATGGATATTGCGCAAAACAGCTTGCCCCTGAGCGTGTTCCTCACGGGTAAGCGGTCTTACTGGCCCCCTGTCATGCCTGCACCGCATAATGGCGGCGCTTGGCTTCACGCAAGTGCTGACAGGCTACGCAGGTTTCTACGCCCAACAGGGCAATGCGGCGGGCTTCTGGGATCGGTGCGTCGCAGTCTTCACATTTAAAAGCCGAAGGCATAACCGAGGACTTACGAGCATTGGCGATCTGTGCGTCCAGGATCAGCGCTTGACGCTCTTGTGCGATATCCATGAAGTCAGCCATCAATGCAGCTCCTGCGCTTTGTGTTCGATGGCTTCAGCCTCTTGGCGCAGTAACTCCACGGCCTCGATAGCGTTCAAGCCGTTTTGTGCAATATGCGACGCCAGACGAACCAGGCGAGCGGCGGCCACTTCCGCCTGATTTTTACGTTCATCAAGACGAGCGGTATTGAGCAGCACGATCACACTGTCGTGATCCGACTCATTGCCTTTATCAATACCGATAATGTGTTTATTCATAGAGTCAATTCCTTAATTCAAGCAAAGCGATGCCCGGCGGGTTTACGCCAGAATGTCACCAGGGGGGTTAATTACTGATTAATTCGCAATCATCATCACTGATGAAACGCGGTAAGGTTTTTGATAAATCAATCAGGTCATTCAGCGCCCAGATGATTTTCTGGCGCTCGGTGTAACTCATTTCGGCAAACGTCATGAGTACATGGCGGGCTTTCAGCTCGGCATGGAAGCAGATTGTCTTGCGGATATGCGGTGGCGATTTATCAAAAGCCTCTTGTGCCACGTTTTTCCTGTAGGCAAACAGTTCCCGCTTAATCTGGGAAATGCGCTTAATGCCGATAGCTTTTTGTGTGTCTGTTGCCAGTAACATATCAACCCCAATTAACGGCAGAACAAACGGCGCAGCAGTGGCGCAGGTTTAGAAGTGGATAGACCGCGCAGTAACGCAGACTGATCATGATATGGCCGCCAGCATTTACCACCCGGTAATTCAATGAAACCATGCTCAAAATGGCGTGATGGGCTTTGGCGTTTTAGCAATGGAGCAATCGAGATAGGCATAGCTATAACCTCAACTTAAACCGGCAACTGCACCCAGGCCACTAATCACATCAACGGTAGAGGCTAGTGCTGGGGTTGATTGGATGCGGTTTTGAACGGTCAGACCGATCAGTGACAAATGGCGGATCGCGGTGTTGACGCTTTCCAGCAACGCAGACTTGCGGACTGGGGTTTTGTGATCGCCTTGAACAGCAGCGGCAGCAATATTGCCGACGGCAGCCGTCGCCTGTAGTGCATACGTTGGGATGTTCCCAGCGCTGGCCTCATTAACTGGCACGGACGGCATGCAGTTAATCTGCGCCAAGAGGGCATCAAGCAGGCTTGAGTCTTCTGTAGCGTCGGTAATCGTGAGTAATTCCACACAAGTGAGCTGATGAGGCTGGCCCGGACTCAGCTTATTGCGCAGCGTCTGCGCATTCATGCCGATCTGTTTAGCGAGCGTCGTCACATTGTGGCGTGCTGGAAACTGGCGAAAGGCTTCATCGAAGTGCGGGTGTTTAGAAACGGCATAATCAAACATACTTTGCCCTCAAAAACTCACTTAAAGTGAATTACGCACCGATGACGAGTTGAAAACGTGAATGCCCCAACGCTTTACGCAACTGATCTTCTTTCCAGCGGGCGTAATAGATGCGAATCGGGCCACCTGCTTTTGTGCAGCCTTTACGGATGGTACGGGGTTCAATTGGTAACTGCGGGTTATCTCCGGTAGTCCAGCGATAAACGGTGCGAAGAGAGACACCCTCTAACACTGAAAATTGTTCAGTAGTTACGATCGGTGCGGGTACTTTGAAGATTGCGATTTCAGAAGCCATGTTGCATCATTCCCTATTTGCCATCTTTTGCCATTGCTAGCCATCAATTTGCCAATATCGGTCAGCAAAAAAACACTAAAGAGCAATGTGATAAACTTTATAGCATTGATCAATACTAGGATTAACAAATGAATATTAAAGACGCTCACTTGGAGCCTATCGAAATCCTTGATCGGATATGCGACGTCTACGGCTTCACCCAGAAGATACAACTCGCAAATTACCTTGATATTTCAGCAAGTTCCCTTCAGAACCGCTACACGCGCGGCACAATTTCTTATGACTACGCAGCCATTTGTTCGTTAGATACAGGAGCAAGTCTGAAATGGTTACTAACTGGTGAAGGGAAAAAATTTGAACACGACACATCGAAGAAAACACAAATCGAGTACGAAGAATTCACTTTAAGTGAAGGCAAGTTACATGCAGAGGAGTTTTTGAGTATAGATCCTCACCTTTTCCGCAAACAACTCGTTGATGGAATTGCTGTTCGCACAGATGGAAGATTGCATTTTGTCGACAAGGCCGCCTCTCTGGCTGATGGAAGTTGGTTAGTTGATATAGAAGGGGCAATAAGCATCCGAGAATTAACCGTTTTACCAGGGAAAAGGCTGCATGTTGCTGGCGGTAAAGTGCCTTTTGAGTGTGGGATTGATGAGATAAAAACGATTGGACGAGTAGTAGGTGTATACAGCGAGGTTAATTGATGACTGTCCGTAAGAACCCCGTTGGCGGCTGGATTTGCGAACTTTATCCAAACGGGGCAAAAGGTAAACGCATCAGAAAAAAATTCGCCACCAAAGGCGAGGCGTTAGCCTTTGAGCAGTACACAGTACAAAACCCATGGCAGGAAGAAAAAGAAGATAGACGCACGCTAAAAGAATTAGTAGACGCATGGTATAGCGCCCACGGTATCACCCTAAAAGATGGCCTTAAGCGCCAGTTGGCTATGCATCATGCCTTTGAGTGTATGGGGGAACCTCTCGCACGCGATTTTGATGCGCAAATGTTTTCCCGGTATCGGGAAAAAAGATTGAAAGGTGAACACGCCCGGTCAAACAGGGTAAAAGAGGTGTCACCTCGCACGCTAAATCTTGAACTAGCCTACTTTCGGGCGATATTCAATGAACTGAATCGCCTCGGAGAATGGAAAGGTGAAAACCCACTGAAAAATATGCGCCCTTTCCGCACGGAAGAAATGGAAATGGCGTGGCTTACTCAAGACCAGATCGTGTGTCTACTCTCGGAGTGCAAGCGCCATGATCACCCAGATTTAGAAACAGTGGTAAGAATATGCCTCTCAACTGGTGCACGGTGGTCTGAGGCGGAGGGACTAAGAAAAAGCCAGCTAGCGAAATACAAAATTACATACACCAATACAAAGGGCAGAAAAAATAGAACTGTTCCCATTAGCAAAGAGCTTTATGACTCACTACCGTGTGATAAAAAAGGTCGACTCTTTAGCGATTGCTATGGCGCATTCCGGTCAGCACTGGATAGAACAGAAATCGAATTACCAGCAGGGCAACTTACCCACGTTTTACGCCACACCTTCGCCAGTCATTTTATGATAAATGGCGGTAATATTTTGGTCTTACAGCGTGTGCTCGGCCATACCGATATAAAAATGACAACGCGGTATGCTCACTTTGCTCCTGACCATTTAGAAGATGCAGTAAAATTAAATCCTATTTCGGGATTAACAAATTCGGATAGTTATCTATATATCTAAAACAAGGAGAACGAAATGTCTATTGTGACAACTATTAACTGCACCACAGCCAAAGAATTCCTCAACTTACTCACCCCCTGGAATACTGATTACAATTTAACAAACTATGTATTTAGAGGTCATATCGATGAAGATTTTCTTTTACACCCCAACATAATGAGAAAAATTAACAACCCAGAACTTCTAAAACTCGCGAGAATTATCGTTGTAAAAGGAAAATATCAAAACGCCATCAAGTCAATTGGCGCAACAAACATAAAGGATTTTCATTCATCAATTGAATTGGGAATTCTAAGACATTTTTACAGAACTGCAAATGAGAACGGTTTGTGGGTACCTAGTTCTAGGTTAATGAGCTCTCAAATGGCAACAGGTAGTTATGTAAATTTCAACACCATAATGAAAACATTCGATTTCAATAACTGGCTAAATGAAGACAGCATTGAAATCGCAGCCTTGGCACAGCATTATGGATTACCAACAAGGTTAATTGACTGGTCATACAGTCAGCATATTGCTTCATTTTTCGCAACTAACTTCATGATAAAGCCGGATAAAAATAAAAAAATATCAGTATGGATGTTGAACTATAAAAAGCTAGCAGGATTGTTTTCTTCTCCATTATCTGATGTGAAAATATTCAGTCCACATTATCAATGGAACGACAATGCAAAATCTCAAAACGGTCTTTTTACATATATAGAATCTAAACATGACACTAAAGAAAAGTCTTTACGCACTGAGTTTCAAGATGACTTTATAGCAAATGGAGTAGTAAGCTCCGATCCAAAGTTCGATGTGGTAAAAACTGATTACCGTACATTTGATGTTGCATTAAATGATGCAATAACACAGTATAATGCCAAGAAACAAATTGAAATCGACACCAAGGACGTTCTAATAAAAGTGACGCTGCCATGTCCAGAGGCGTTGAAAGTAAATATTCATCTTCGCAATATAAGAATTAGCGAAGCAACTATATTTCCAGGTTACGCTGGAATTGTCGAAAATTTACGTGCAACGCTACGCTTTTAGACTTCTAAATGTAAAGCAATAATGTAGAAAAATCAGCGTCAAGAACTACGCCGTTGACGTCAAATCAGTCAATGGCGATAAAATGGCGGTACAGATGGCGAATAATGGATAATTATTGGCAAACAGTGGCAATCTATGTCAATGATAAATAATGAAAACCATTGATTTTCGGTTATTTCAGTAGGAACTCATAATCGCTTGGTCACTGGTTCAAGTCCAGTAGGGGCCACCACATTCAGAAGGGCTTAGACAGGAAACTGACTAAGTCCTTTTTTGTTTTGTGGTTTCAGAAAAAAATAATCGGCGAAATAGGCTTCAGACTTGCGCCAGATAAATCGCCAGAGAGTAACGCTCGTTCCACATCACTCTCTGGAGGTTAATTAACATTGAAATTCGCCATTTAAAAATGGGCGAACCATCTCCTTACTCAGGTGTATGCCGTACCTCTTTCCACACCTGCAAGGCGAGCAACAGCAGCGCCCCGGCCCCAAACACTAACAGTAACCAAAGCAGGCCTTTTTTCCACGCGCTGATAACCTCACTGGCATCCATCGCATTCAAACGCTCGTTTCCCCCCAGAATGACCCTGGATTGAAACCCCACCAATGGCAGCTCATTAACAGACACTGATTTTCGTAATGCAGCAGGGATCAACTCATCTAACGAGATAGCCTGATGCTGAGCCGCTTTATTTCCCCACGCCAGCAGGAAAGGAGGCGTTCCTTGAGCATTGAAAACTATCGTTTTTCTGTCTCGTTCCGCTACAACCTCTGGCATATGATCATTCCATTGTTGGTTGATCCCCTTCAAGCGGATGCCTTGCACCAACAAATCCTTCAGTGGGATCGCTTCAGCAGTGCGATCATTCACCGAGTAAACGACCCGCTTAACCAAAGGCTGCCAACGGTCATTCGCTTTACTACGGTATTCAATCTCAAGTGGTAATACAGTATTGCTTTGTGTAGGCCGCACGCTGATATTGTTAAGCGGTTGAGGATTTGACCAGGTATATTCAGCTTCGCTCGTCGAAATGGCTTTCGAGCTGAACGGCAAGGTGATCCTTTGTTGATCCGTTCGATGAGAAGCAGCAATCCCCTCCGCGGAAAGGATTTTCAGGCCCGGAGCCATTTGATCATCGTTGAACACCAATAATAAGTAACGAATTTGGGAATAATACCTGCCATTATCAAGATCAATAGTATTCAGCAACAGCCGATCGGTACTGGATACTAAATCCATCAAAGGCGCATCATCAACACCACTCATCCATTCATTTAAATCATGGCTGTACATAATGCTCACACGTGACTGCCAATTTTCAGGCTGACGCTCCCAGGTCAGCTTTAACTGGGTAAGGGATGGACTGCTACCATCGTACTGAGGCACCTCCAACAAATAGGCGTTACCCATTTGTTGGTCGCTATCAATTGGCAATATAATTTCTACCCCCCCGACCGATTTTAACGAAATTACCTCTTGCTCCAGCAGAGTCGTCTTTTTACTCTTCATCGGAAACAGCCTAAGAGAGTAAGTCTGACTGTCACTCTGAGTAATCGTATTCGCTGTCAGCGCAAACGCTACTGATTGCCCCTGGCTATTGAACACCCGAACGTCACCGCCTCTGGCAGTTCAATTCGGAAAAACGGATCCCGACTTTCGGTCGTTAACGGCAAACCATATGCGAAATCTTGAGTTTTTTCGCTAATCGGGCTCTGTTGAGCCTGTGCCGTCCCGGCCAGGCAAAAAAAAACACAAAATAACTGGCTAGTTATTTTTATATTCATACATTCCCTCGCTCACTATCCATATTGAATCCCTTCTTGTTCTTCGTTTTTGGGGGAAGTGGAGAAAAATATCCCACGATCAAAACCAGTATCGCTACACCGATAAACGAAACCGCACGAGCCAATCCCCCGTGCTGCGCACTGTCCACAAAGATCAGTTTAAGGATAACAACACCTAACAAACCGGCCCCACTGAACCACACCTCACGCCGTTGATGGCGAGTTGACCACAGCATAGTAATCAACGCAGCTAGCATCCAGATTAACGAGAACGATGTCTGAACCAGGTGAGAAGCCCAGAGTGCATCCCCCCGCCAGGCAATTTTTGCGTAAAAAGCCAATATCCGAAGCAGGATGCCATTGCCCCACCAAAACAAAATGGCAACGATAAATAGCAACAGTGCAAGCCTCATTCTGGAACGGTATTCGGGGAATTCCGTACGGACAAACATCCCTTGGGTAACCATTGCCAAAAACGCGAAACCAGCTCCTTCCTCTAATGGATTTAACAAAGGTAAATACAGCCAATCGGCACTAACACCATCAGACATGTTGCCTATAAATAAGAACAAGAGGGTTAATATGATTAGTGGGGCAAGGGCAATACCGCCATAAAGTCGCCGGTGTGCTACAAACGGCCAATATTGTCTGCGAAGCGCGCTATGTGTGGCCAAAATGATCAGTGAGATAACGCTCACCTGCAGGCCAAAACGCCATTCATCCATTCCCCATGGCAAACGCGCAGTACGCCAAAATACCTCATAACCCAGAGCTAACAACACCATCCAGAACAGCGAAAGATGCAAACCTTGCTCCAGATAAGGTAACCGCAAGGAACTGGCATCCCGTTTCAACAACCAATACGCCAATGGCAAGGCCATCAGCCATACAAGGTTTAACCAACCGGACGCCAACAATGAATCCCAAGACCTCATTTGGAAAAACAACGTGGCCAACATTGCTGGCCACAGCAGCCAGACGTTGTAGCCCAATTCAAACCACGCCATTCTTTGCGCCGCGTAACGCCAAGCCGCCACAGATAACGTCACTAATACCAATGCCAGGAGAGCAGTTTGATCGGCTACCAAGAGCAAGCGTGCGACAAAACCCAAAAGACAGACTAACCAGAGACAGATCCCTCCGAACAGGAAAATCCAGCTGATACTCGATCCGACTTCTGCTGCCGACTCCCATTCACGCCAAATAAATGCCACTACGAGCCAGGTGAAGGCTAATACAGCGAATACCAGGGTGAAGGACAGTGTCGACACGCCGGCATGACAAGCTACTACAGCAGAAGCCAACGCCAGTACCAATAATCCGGAACCACTGAGGCTTACGCGGATTTGCTGCTGCATACGGCCGAGCCATAGAATTCCAACCCCTTCCAAAGCCCAGGCCATTGATGTCCATTGCGCTGACAACGCTAGTGGGATAGCCAGTGTGGTAAACACACACCCCAACGCTAACCAAGAAATCGCCAACACCTTTCCTGTAGATAAATGGCGTTTCAATGCAACCCAAGCCAGAAGCAAATATAATAAACCAAAGCCAAGCGCAGAAAATGCCGGGCCAAACTCCCACTGGCGAGTGATCCAATACTGAATACCAAAACCTATCAGCGGTGTGCCAAACAACAGCACACTATCAATAACCATCTCGTCTTTGTCAGATAATTTTGAGCGTAGGGCTAAAGCAAGGCAAAGCACGCCAAAAATCATAATATTGGCAATTAGGAGAAGTTGACACACCAGATAATATTCATGAGAGTAATGATTAACACCCCGAACCCCGGCAATGCCAAATGTGAAAATAAAACCCAGAAGGTTAAGCGGCCGCCAAGACTGCCAAATGCTGATGGCTAAAATACCCAGTGAGAGCAACAAATAATAAGAGAATAGCGCGACATAATTTGCACTACCGGTGGAAAGCAGCAGAGGTGAAAGATAGCCACCAAAACTGGCAAGTATCGCTAGGCTAGGTGCGCGTTGTAATACAGCTAAACCCACGCTAGCAGCGCAGATGACCAACATCAGCCCAAACGCCAACATATGCGGCAAAAGCTGGTAAAGCCGAAATGCGCCAAACACGGTGATATAGAGGGTCCCAATGGCTCCCCCTTGCAAGATCAACGCATACAAGTTTCGTTTAAGACGTAGGCGCCAACCAAACCATAGTAGTATCCCGCTTGTGGCGGCTGCCCCTATCAGTCTGAACTTTATGGGTAACATGTCTCGTTCAACGGTGTATTTCAGCAAATAAGCCACCCCAAAGAACAGCAGCATGATCCCTAGTTTTGCTAGCGGATTACCCTGCATGAACCAAGCAAATAGCCCACCGAACAAACGGTCTTTTATCTCCTCATAGTTATCAACCTTAGGTTTTGACTCTATTGGCTTTGACTGAAGCCAAGCTGTGGTCTGAGCTTCAGGCTCATCAAGGATCTGAATTGGCTTTGACTGAAGCCAAGATGCGGTTTGAGCTTCAGGTTCAATACGTTCCTGGCCAGTCGGAAGAGATATTTCTTGTACTGCAATACCAACATCAGCAATGGCACCTGGAGTCTTCGGATAAACATAATCCGTTTTCTCCGCCGACACGGGGTGATTCAAAGGTGCACCGTCCGGTCGTAAGTGCTCAGTTTTGGCGCTTGTGAAGCAATCTACCTGCTGCCGTAGTTCGGTTACGGTGAGTGTCAGTTGCTCTATGTCATATTGGTTACGCTTGCCTCGTCCCAGCGATATAACCACCGAAATAGGCAAGACTATCAGACACAATAACAACGCCAACCCCGCGATAAAAACCAATCCATCCATGGCACGGCCTTTAACTTATCTATTGTGACAACACTCTTACATCAAAAAATGGCTCGCAACAACGGCTCGATAAAACTCTTGGCATGTAGATCAATATTTATTTTAATTAAGTATTATTTCATGCTCTGCTAGTACATATTTTTTGATCTATAAAACTTTATCAATTCGCTTCTCATTCAATACAACAACCAAGATGAGCAGAAATCACTATTCACATAAAGTAATGGATAAAAAACAGAGACACAGGAATAAAACTCACCTTTCAATTCCGTTTCACTCAATAATATCCCCAGCTAATTACATGCTAAAAATAGAGATATGAACTTCATTGCCAATCGGAACCAAACAGCGGGCGGTGAGCTGGCGCCCAATACCGACATCGCCAATCTCAAAGCCCAGCGCCGGCATGCGGCGTTGGGCTTTGGCGAAACGGAGCGCGTGGTGTTCTATCGCAAAACCCTGGCTTAATCAGGCGGTGCCGCTCTGCCGTTGATGCGCTAGCTGTTCGGCACGCAGCAGGATTTCCTGCAGATCGTCCTCGTCGATATCAAACAGTTCGCCCTGCATCAGCGCCTCGTGCAGATCGGCGCGGGTAATAGAGACAGCGTCAATCGGCAGATTAGCCGGCTTCGCCTCGGTCGGCGCCAAAGGGTGCGGGTAGCGTCGCCCGGCCAGGTTATTGAATACTATAGCCAGCAGCGCCAATAGCACCGAGTTCAGCAGCACCGGGTACAGCACAAAGCTATAGCCCAGTTGATGAATACCCGGGCCACCGAGAATGGCGGTCAGCGCCACCGCGCCACCGGGCGGGTGCAGGCAACGCAGCTTAAACATCAAGCCAATCGCCAGTGCGGCCGCCACCCCGCAAGCCAGCCCCGGGTCGGCAATCAGCAAACTGGTGCTGACCCCCACTGCCGCCGCCGACATATTGCCGCCCACGATCGACCAGGGCTGCGCCAACGGGCTATTCGGCACGCCAAACAGCAATACGGCCGATGCGCCCATCGGGGCGATAAACCACAGGTTTACCTCGCCCAGAACAAAATGGCTGATCCAGCCGGCAATCATCAGCCCCAGCCCGGCACCGACGCTGGAAAGCAAAATCTCTTTTTTGCCCACCGCCAATGGGTGCGGCCACAAACGTGCGCACCCTACTTTCACTCTTTCAAACAACGGCATTTTCATGTTACTTCGTGCTGCCAAATTCAACTTAATGGCAACAAATATATCACAACGCCAGGCGTCGCCGCTCGCCGCGCTTTTCACTACGAAAATAACTTTCGGCTAACAGATTGATCTTTAGCCACTCCTCGTCAATTATCAAAGTTCGCCTCCCTTTGCCTTGAGGAAAACCCAATGTCTCAACCGATTGCCGAACTCTATACCGACGCCGAATTTTTCAGCCCTTATGCCATGTCGGCGTTTATCACCCTGACGGAAAAAGGCATTCCCTTCACCGTGAAGCCGGTCGATTTGTCGCAGGGGAAAAACCATGAGCCGGCCTACGCGGCCCTGTCATTGACACGCCGGGTGCCAACGCTGGTGGTCGGTGAGTTTCAGCTTTCGGAGTCCTCGGCGATTGATGAGTACCTGGATGAGATCCATCCTGCCCATCCGGTGTACCCACGCGATGTAAAACACCGTGCCAAAGCCCGCGAAGTTCAGGCATGGCTGCGCAGCGATCTGCTACAGCTACGCGCCGAGCGGCCGACCGAGGCAGTGTTCATTAACGGCAAGTTTCCTCCGCTGTCCAACGCCGCGCAGGGTGCCGCCAACAAGTTGATTGCCGCCGTCGAAAAGCTGCTGAGTCACGGCCAGGATAATCTGTTCAGGGAATGGTGCATTGCCGACACCGATTTGGCTTTGATGCTGAATCGGCTGGTGATACATGGCGATCCGGTACCGGAAAATATTCGCCACTACGCTCACAAACAGTGGCAACGGCCTTCTGTGCAGGCCTGGTTGGCGCTGCCAGAGAAAATGCGCGGGTGATAAAAAATCGGCGGCCACGACGCCGCCGTTCTCAACTGAGAAATAACATCACTTCTTGAGGGAAGGCAAATCACCATCCCGCGGGCAGATAGCCTAACAGCGACGCGATGGCATACACCGCACTGGCCAGATACAGCAACACGATGCTGATCTGCAACAGCGGGTGGGTTATCCAGTTACACTGCCAACGTGGTGTCTGGTCGCCATGCTTGCGCGCCCCACGCAGGATCAGCATTGGCATAATCGACAAAATCACCCCGCTGAAAACCCCGGCGAAATAGAGCGCGTTAACGAATGACACCAACCCACTGTAGGCCAGCGCGAACGGCGGCAGCACCACCAGCATCAGCACGCCGAAACGGCGCAGTGGCTGTTCGTCGTTGCCCAGCCTGAACTGGTCGAAAATATTGGTCAGGAAGCTGCCGCCGAGGCCCCAGTAAGAGGTCAGCATCGCGCACAGGGCAAAAATATTGGCGGAGAAGAAGGCCCACTGCCCTAACGCCTGGCCCCATGAAATGGTCGCCACGTCAGAAATGTTATTCAGCCCGCTGAGCGCAATCACCGACATCGGCACCGCCGCCAGCAGCACAAAGGTCACGGCCATTCCGACCATAATCGCCTTGGGCAGTTGTTCCGGCTTGTCCGAAAAACCGCGCGCCATTTCCGGCACGATATACTGCGCAGAGAAACAGAACACCACCACGTTGAATACCGGCACCATAAAGCGCCAGTCACCGTCCAGCAGGTTGCGCATCTGGGTGGTGTCTTTGAGCAGCGTGGCCGCCACCAGCGCACTCAGCATGACCACCATGCCGATGCTGATAAACTTCTCCCCGCGGCCAATCGCCTTTAATCCCAGGAACAAGACCCCCGCGGCGGGTACGAAAAACAGCAGGCTGCCTATCGCCGGGGAAATGCCAAACAGGGACTGCAACAGTTTGCCGCTGCCGCTCATGTAGGCGGTCAACGCCCCAATGCTGTTAACGCAAACCGAAGCAAACATCAGCCAGGCACCGATACCGCCGACATAACGTTTCGCCAGTCCGCTCAATTGCAGATGGGCACGGGTACGCAGGGTAGATTCAGCAACGTACAGCATGGTGATAGTGGTCAGACTGCCCACCAGCACCAGCCAAAACAACAGCGGCAGAAAACCGGCCTTGCTGGAGGCGTAGGCGATGGACAGCACGCCGGCGCCAATGTTGGTGCCGACAATCATCGCCACCCCTTCGAGGAAACTCAGTGATTTGGCGGGTGCAGGCGTTCGCACCCCGGCGGCAAGCGCCGGAGAAATAGAGATGTTTTCAGAAGACATGCAGCATCCTTTGGCTCCCGGCGGCGCTGGCCACCGGGGTTGGTTAATTTCCCAGGGGTTAACAGCTCACATCGATACACAGGTATTTCAGCTCCAGATATTCT
>OKFX01000385.1_pt1 | contig 16037 bp, 9 predicted proteins | sample 1633441 | NCBI WGS metagenome assembly OKFX01 (sample SAMN04436775, study PRJEB24849) | human gut metagenome | biome: human gut; feature: NICU; material: stool | host: Homo sapiens | place: USA: Saint Louis, MO | collected 2011-03-21
TTTTCAGACTTACAAAGCTGTATGCTTAATCCCCCAGGTTTATCGGGTGAGCCGTCATCCCACCGACACGACACGCTAAGCCGGGAATGGCGAGAGAATCCCGGCGCACGACATCTTGGCAGCAAGCCGGGAAGGTGGTCTCCCGCCTTGAAAAAGGCTGTTTTGACAGGTCCGACACCAGACCCTGTTCAGTCCGACACCAGACCTCGTTCGGTGTCGGACCGGACGGGGTTCGGTGCCGGAGTCTCATTTTCCCCTTTCCGGCAGGTAGCCATTAACCTTTAAAAATGACATTATGGCATTTTATAAGAAAAAGAAGCAGAAAGTCAACGGACTGTGGTATCCCATGGCCGTTACGGTAGGCAAGCCGGTCAACACCGATGAGGTGGCGGACCGCTTGGCGCAGATCTCCACCGTGAGCCGTGCGGACACGTACGCCGTCTTGAAGGACCTCGCGGGTGTCTTGGCCGATTATATGGCGCAAGGCCGTACAGTGAAGATGGACGGCCTGGGCACGTTCTACTACACCGCCAATACGATCAAGAACGGGGTAGCGGACGAGAAGGACGTGAGCGCCGCGCAGATCGCCGGCGTACGCGTGCGCTTCATCCCCGAGGCTCGCAGGAGCGGCAGCGGACGCAACATGGTCCGCTCGCTGATCAGCGACAACATCTTCTGGGTGGAGCTGCCGGCCGACGCAAAGACCACCGATCCCGGACAGGGCGGTGGCGGCGATTCCGAGAGCCCGGACGAGATCTGATCCGGCTCCTCTGGCATATCCCCGCCGGGGCTTGGGACGGCTAGCGTATCCGGGCCACCGGCGGGAATATCTTTCTGGCTAGCGTATCGATGTCTTATCATAGGGGAGATGTCGATACGCATTACGAATGTAAAAACACCTATCTATAAATTTATTGCTTATGAAAACAATTTTACGAGGAATTAGTATGAGGTTGTCGCTCATCGCGATGGTCTTATGTTTATGCGCCGCATGGCCGGGGCATGGACTGGCTTGGGGTATGGCCGGGTCGGCGAGCCCGGCGGGAATGACACCCGGGGCTCGACAGAGCCAGGCGGAAGGGGAGGTACGGTTTTCCAATACTCTGGATCCTGTAGCTTATAGCTTTATCTACAAGTGGGATCCGATGGCTACTTGGAGCTTGAATTTCAATATCGAGAACTTCACGAAGGGCATGGCTGTACGTGTACAGCTGGCGAACACGGCGAATCCGGACGGGGTAGAGTTCCGCTTTGAGGATTCTGAGCCGGCGCAAACGTTAGACAATGGCGGCTTTTGGATACCGGACGAGAAGTTGACGGACTATGGATATAGCGTTGGGCTTCGTCTGCAAATGAATAGCTCGAAGGAGTGCGAGGCTGGCTATACCGTGAAAGTGTACAGCTCGCGAGACATGAGCACGGCTGCTTTAGTCTCCACCGGGCAAACGATACGATTTATGCTGGGTGATAAGGCTCCCACTATGGGAGAGTTGTTGCGTACATCCGGTGATTTGAACGAGGATATCCCTTTTGCGATCAACGTGACGAAGGCGGGTTTCCTGCAGGGGCAACACGCTAAGATGAAGATTTATCTGAATGGCCCTTCTGAAGGCTTGACCCTTTCCGGGCAGAACCTAAGTAAAGAGACTGGTCTATATAATGAGCCCATATACGTATTAGATATCCCTTCCTTCTCCGCTACGCAATTCACGTTGATGGCTCACGCCACGGAGGAATGGAACGGAACGGTTCAAGTGGATATTTGTGATGCGGACGGCAATAGGGTAGGGTATGGTAGCCAAGCACCGTTCGCTTTCCCAACCAATAACTCGCAGGACGATATAGCCGCCTTGAAAGCGATCGCCGAGGCCAATCCGCTGAACTCGGACTTGCAGAACTTCATCTCCAGCAAGGAGTACCTGAAAGACAGGACGCAGGGTGATGGCTATAACGTGGGCGTGACATGGAATGAAGAATCCACGAGCCGGGTGAAATCCTTCTTTATCAAAGACTATAGAACCCGTACGGTTTCCAAGTTGGATTTATCGGCGTTATCCGGACTGGAAGAGTTGGATTTGGATGGTACCCAAGTTGAGAAATTGGATCTGTCGAAATTGACGAGACTGCGGAACTTGGGGTTGAGTGGTAATAATTCGCTTACTTGGGCTACGGTGACGTTGCCTACTCCGTTACCTCAAAATTTGAACGTTTATGGTTTTACTACAATCAAGGCTGGTACGCAAGTAGACAATAACAATGCTTACGCCGCAGCAGGTACGGAGATCGATCTATCCGCTTACGCTACGGCGGGTGGCGTGAAATCGGTATATCAATGGTACCTTATTGATCGGGCTACTGGTAAACGGACGAAAGCGACTATGCCGGCGGTATCCGGCAAGGAAGGTGCTTTCGTCTTTACCGGAAAGCCGGGTGAATATTATATGTGTTCGATTACCAATTCGAATTACGGCAATTGGTGTATGGAGACACCCCAGATCAAGGTAGCCCGTAACTCGGACAACTACTCCCCTGCAGACATCGCCGGATTGAAGAAGTTGGCTGCCGATAACCCGAATATCACCCAATTAAAGGAGTTCGTGGATAGCAAGGGCTGGGAACGCGAGAATTGGAACTCGTATCAAGACGTGATCCGTACGGACTGGAGCACCGACGAGGTCGGTCGCTTAACGCATCTGGCGATTGAGTTAGATTGGAACTCTAAGGATACGATCTCTCAATTAGACTTGAGCGCCTTCACTGAGTTGAAGTATTTCGAGTGCGAGGAATTTATGAATATAGAGAAGCTGGACGTATCGAAAAATACGAAACTGGAGCACTTGCATATATATAGCAGGAACTTAGCTTCACTTGACCTGTCCAAATGCCCGGAACTGCAATATTTTAGATTTGGAACATTATACATAGGCGAGGGAAGTTACCAGAACACGAAGCTAGCGACACTGAATCTTACCGGTTGTTCGAAGCTGACGGAGCTTTACCTTGAGCATTCGCCCTTGGCTTCGCTGGATATCTTATCCTTCAAGCAATTGAGCCGTCTGGAGATCGAGTACTGCCCGAACTTGAAGTTGCAAGGTTTCGATAAGGCTACGAGCTTGACCTATTTGGCCTTGCCGCATACAGAACAGTTCGCAGATCTGGTAAAGAACCTGCCGGCGTTTATCCGTCATCTATATCTGCAAAATACGGAGTATGAGCTTCCTTCCGCACAAGTGGGAAAGAATCTGGAGTCGTTGGGATTGCCGGGATACGTGGAGAGTCTCGATCTGGCTCAGTACCCGAACTTGAGTAACTTGAATGCGGATGGATCTCTTTTGAGATATTCTACGGTGAAGAACTACCGGCAGATAAATTATAACGGTTTGGGGCACATAACGCTTACTTCCCCCTCTCATCCGGGAGATCCATACTGGTTCGAGAACGGCGATACGATCGATCTCTCCTCGGAGGCCGTGATCGATGGCATAGAGACCGTATTCCTATGGGTAAACGCCAAATATAGGACAGAGGAGAAAGAGGCATTGAAGCCGGTGCCAAACCGTCCGGGCGTATTCGTGCTGGACAGCAAGGAGGAAAAGTATGGAGACTACTATTGTAAGCTGATGAACCCGAAGTTCTGTAAGATCTCGGAGATTAATGTACGTGACGGCTGGCAGATCGAGACCTCACGCATCCATGTGGAAACCACCGTCCCCCAAGTATTCGCCGAGAGTGACGTGGCTACCTTGGCACGTATCGTAGACGCTTCCAACAACAAGGCATTGAGCGAGTGGTGGAGCAGCGGTGCATGGCAGACGGACGAGAACTCTTCGAACGCACAAGCCGTTTGGAACGACGAGAACCCGCGGCGTTTGATCCATTTATATATGTATCAGATGGGCGAAAGCTTTACGAAGAAGGTAGATCTCGCTGCCTTGGATAAGCTGGAGATCTTGTCGTTGACAGGCAATAGGGTGGAGGAACTGACCTTGCCGAAGAACAATACGGTATTGCGTTCTTTGATGCTGGGTGGAAACTATTCTTTGAAATCTTTGATCGTATCCGAGTATCCATCGCTGGAGTATCTGGATGTGTCTAGTACGGACTTGACGGCTCTCGACTTGTCTAAGAACAAAAACTTGAAGGAGTTGTTCTTGAATTGGACGATGCTTGACGGGGTAGAGAACAGCGCTTCGGCTTCGGGCCTTGCCGCTCAATTAACCGCATATGGCTTGCCTATACCCACTACCCGGATCGATTTGGCGGACTTCCCGGCCTTGATGTCTTTCAATGCCGATGGTTCGTGCTTGGAGTTCGCTAACGTGGAGAACCCGCGGCAATTGGAGGCTGCCTTCGGTGTTGTTAGGTTGCCGGTAGGTGAGGTTCGTCCGGGAGGTTTCGTGGCTTATGGGGAGACAATCGATCTTTCCTCACAAAAGATGGTAGGTACATCCGCCTCTCGCTTTACTTGGGTATTCGACGGCGATACGATCGACCATACGGACAGCCGCTATACGATTACCGAAGACTTGACCCCGAATTATCAAATTGCCGGTCTTGTAACTAATCCATTATTCCCCGGCTGGACGGTTCAGTACGATGCGTGGGTTTACACCTGCGATGGCGATGCGAACCTCGACATGCTGGTAAACGTACAAGACGTGACCGCTACCGTAAGCTACATCTTGCGGGACAAGGATAACATGATCCCCAACTTCGGTTTTGCCGAGGCGGATGTGAACTATAATAATAATGTAGAGATCGCTGACGTAATCGGTATCGTCAACCTCATCCACGGCAAGCCGGTTACCAAGGCCAGTGCACTGCGTTCTGAGGCCGAGGTTCCCGTACAAATGGAGCTCGACGCTGATAACTTCTTGACGATGAATAGCCAAGTACCGGTAGCCGGTATCTATCTGGAGTTGGTGGGAGCCATCGACGAGATCCCGTTGCTGGGCGATGCCGCCAAGTTCCTCCAGGCTTCCAGCTTGAACGGAGATACCTTGCGTGTGATAGCTTATAGCTTGGATGGCCGCACGATTCCTTCGGGCAAGAGCCGTATCCTGCGTATGCCGGCGGGCGTTACCTTGGTAGGAGCCTCCTTCTCCGACGCGAAGGCCAACAGCTTGAGGTCTGGTGGCGATGCGATCGTGACTTCCAACGCCCCGATCGAGGCGATCAGCCAATTGGCAGCCGTGTCCAACTATCCGAACCCGTTCCGTGGCAGCACGACCTTCCGTTATCAGTTGACGGAGGCGGCCGAATCCGTGACGATCCACGTATTCTCTGCGAATGGCGCTTTGGCCGCGGTATTGAACGGTCTGCCCGGCGAGGTGGGCGATAACCAATATTCGGCCACGCTAACCTTACCGGCGGGCGTTTACTACTATCGTTTGACGGCAAAGACAGGCCATGGTGTGAAGGCAAGTAATACTAACATCTTTATCTGTAAGTAAATTATGAAAGTGAATCATATAAAACAATTATTCGTAGCCCTCTTCCTGCTGTTATCGGCGGGAACGGCTACCGCCGCCCAGTGGAAATTGGCGAAGACGAACCTGAACGCCGCTGGCAGTAAGGATACGCTCACGCTGGAGGTATCCGGCAATTCCTTTAGTTTTTCCTCCTTCCAGGTGGATTTCACCTTGTCCGAGGGTATCTTGCTAGATGGAACCCCGATCCTCGGCGAGTTGGCAAATGATCATGCCCTTACGTGGAGTACGCAAAGTGACGGCAGCTTCCGTTGCGTAGTATACAGCCCGAAGAACACCGTGATGAAAGCCCCGGAAGGCACCGTACTCCGTATCCCGGTAGTGCTGGCGGCCTCTTTTGATGGAGGGACGTTCACGGCGAAGAACGGACTCTTGTCTAACAAGGCCTCCAATGGGCAGTCGGTGACGGACTTGAGTGGGGCGACCCTTACAGCGTATAAGGAAAGAGCCCATCTGGTGGTGAACGTATCGGGCCAAGAGCAAGTGGTCAACCCGGCTATAGCCGCTGGATTGAGCTATACGACCATCCCGGAGGGTAAGACGCTTACGGTCGCTTATTTTAAGGATGATTCTTGTAAAATAGCGGCTACCGACAATGACCGCAAGAAAGAGGGTATCCTGTATGTCAAGCTATCCTATGCGGGTGACACTGACTACGCTGAGTTCGAGGAGGTCTATGTCATGAGTCTGACGAGCAAGATCGCTATTGACGCAAGTAAAATCACGAAGCCGCAAGCGACAGGTATCAAGGAGGGGCAATTGCTTTCAACCTCTTTACTGTCCGGTGGTAGCGTAAAGGATGAAGATGGATATACGATTGCCGGTACCTTCGTTTGGACGAACGGGAATGCGGTGATGCCGGCCGGGAAGCAAAGCTGTTCCGTCACTTTCTATCCGGATAACTCCTCTTATTACAATACAGCGGAGGTGTCCGTGGAGGTTGAGGTAACCCCTACGTATCTAGTCACCGCTACAGGGACAACAGGAGGTACCGTAAACGTATTGGGCAAGACCGAGGATGACGTGTACGTGAAGGGCCAAGAGATCTCCTTGGTAGCCCTGCCTCTGCCCAATTATAAGTTCGATAGTTGGTCGGTAACGGGTGCGAGCGAGACTTTGCCGGCGAATGATTCCATCTCTGTTAAGGCGGATAATAATAAGACCTATACGGCGAACTTCTCCCCGATCATGCATACGGTATCGATCGAGACGGCAGGCAACGGCAGTCTCTCTGTTAAGGCGGAAGATGCGGAGATTGCGTCTGGAGCTTCCCTGCGACAAGGTACGGTCTTGCAAATCGTGGCTACCCCGGACGTGAGCTCCCAGTTGAAATCATTGACTATAAACGGAGACTCGCTAAAGGGTAATAAGGTGACGCTAACAGGGGATTTGACGGTCAAAGCCGAATTTGGGCAAAAAGCGGGGGCACTTGTCACCATCAAAGATGTGGCGAACGGTTCTATCTTATTATATAAGGAAAATGGCAGTTTGATTGCTTCCGGCTCAACAGTTCCAATTGGTGATAAGGTGCGTGTGGTTGATCTTCCAGATGCCGGATATAGCTTGGGTGGCAGTGGTGTCACCTTATCAGGCGTGACCGGTTCTACTACGACGAACTTGTGGACCGTGACAGGCGATGTTACGGCTTCAGCTACTTTCGGTCCGAAGCCATATAATGTAGTAGCTTCTGCCGTAAGCAGCAATCCGAATGAGACTACCACCGGAAAGATTACCTTAGATAAATCCGGTGAGCAGTTTTATGGCACGGAAGTGCGTATAACCGGTATCGAAAAGAACGGAGCGAGACTGCTTTCCATCTTGGCGAACGGTAAGGAAATATCTCAAAATGATGTTTTGACCGTAACTGGCGACTTGACCGTGACAGCCGTATTCGACCATCTGGTGCCGATCAAGAGGGAATACATCTTTTGTCCGTATCAAGAATACTACTATAGTGGCGTATCCCGCCCCTTCATACCATTTGCTTCGCAGACCTATGCGGGCTTCTCATTCAATGTATCGTATATAGCCTCGGATAATAAAGAAGTTGGGAAAGCTATTGATGCTGGCAAGTATACGGTCGTGTTGAGGCGTGCTGAAGATGGTTTATATGAGGAATTTTATGAGAAGTATCCGGACCCAGAGCATCCGAATGAAGGGGAAGTAGGCTTGACAATTAAGAAGTCTAAGATTGCGGTAATGAAAGCACCCGAGGGTAATGGAAACCCGACAACCCGTCCAGCAGAAGGTACTGAGGTGAGTATTAATGTCGATCCTACTTATAATGTTTCCGGCGTGACAAAATACGTGATTAAGCCTAAGAGTGATGTGGCTAAGAAGAATTACGAAGGCACGGTTTACTATTATTCTACAAATGCCCCGGTAGAATTATCCTTTGGCACGTCCATCTGGCGTTCAGCGGAAGAGCCGAAAGGCTACGTGCATGTCACCAATGGCGGTATGTCATATCCTGAGACAGATGGAAAGGTCTCTATTCCGGCAGGTATAGAGGTGATGTTGGAGGCCGTGCCTCTTAAAGGCTATAAATTCTCCCATTGGAAAGATAACGGCGATACCAATCCTCAAAGAGAATATGTGGTAGAGAAAGGTGTTAGTGGTGTTGAACCTGTATTTGTCGGCAAGGATAATCTAGAGTTCAAGTTAGCCCAAACCTCTTCCGTATATAATGGTGCAGCGCAAACCGTATCCGTGACAGGTACGGGCAACGAGGCTTGCCAGATCACGTTCTTCTTTGATGAGGCCTGCACGCAACCGGCTGTCTTGAAGAATGCGGGTGATTATTATGTACGTATTTATCGTCCGGCTGATGCGGAGTATAATGAATATAAGACGGAAAAAGGATTGCGTTATACGATAGAGCAAGCTGAACTAGCAGAATCGAAGGTTACATGGCCTGCGGCTTCCGGTATCTTGTCCGGCCAAAAACTATCCGAGTCTGTTTTACAAGGCGGGCATGCGGGTATCGTTGCCGGAACATTCGCTTGGAGCAAACCGGAAACAGCGCCTACGTCCACCGGTCAGCAAGAGGTTACTTTTACGCCGACCGATCCGAATTATAAGCCGGTTAGTAGCAAGATAGAGGTGAAGGTTGTTTCCGCTACATCCTCTCCTACCACGGATCCGGAAACACCGGTCACCCCTGTAGACCCCGTAGATCCGGAGAACCCGGATAAACCGGATCAACCGGATACGCCAACCGGCATCGAGTCCATCGAGGAAGGCATGAGCCTGTATACGGCCAATCAATCTATCTTCGTGAATATGCCTCAGCAGGTAGCCTTGAAGGTAGTCGATGTGTCCGGCATCGTTCTTTACGAAGGTTCGATTCTTGGCAAGGCTGAGATCCCGGTAGGGCATGCCGGAGTCTACTTCGTCCGCTGCGAGGCCTTCGGCGATTCGTTCGTACGGAAAGTCGTGGTTCGCTGATTCTGCCAATGCCCATCGTAAGGTGCTTATGATGGGCATTGTAAACATCTTATACTGCCCATCGTAACAACCTTACGATGGGCAGTGTTATTTCGTAAGGTATACGATCGTTTGGCTTACGGTTTATAATAAATAATAAGTAAAAAACTTCGAATTATATTTGCTGGTCTCGAAAAAGGCTGTATCTTTGCAACGTTGAAACAAAAACAATAAAGACAAGAACAATGACACGCAACTTGCAAAATAGTCTCATTATTTCTCTAAACATTATTCTACTCTGGGAACGGGATAGGAAGTGAGACTGTATGCTTTGCGAGCATTACGATAGATGAAAGAGCCTTTCTCACTTCCTTGTGAGAGAGGCTTTTTTAGTTAGTATAGGATATTAGTAAATTAAGAATATAAGATTATGTCAGACAGATTATTTATTTTCGACACCACCTTACGTGATGGTGAACAGGTTCCGGGATGCCAGTTGAATACAGTGGAAAAGATTCAAGTAGCTAAGGCATTGGAACAACTAGGTGTTGATGTGATCGAGGCTGGTTTCCCTGTCTCCAGTCCCGGGGATTTTAAGAGTGTGGTTGAGATCTCAAAGGCCGTGACTTGGCCGACCATCTGTGCCTTGACCCGTGCGGTGGAGAAAGATATCGACGTGGCAGCCGAGGCGTTGAAATTCGCTAAGCGAGGACGTATTCATACGGGTATCGGTACTTCTGATTCTCATATCAAATACAAGTTTAACTCCACGAGAGAGGAGATTATAGAGCGTGCGATCGCCGCCACGAAATACGCTAAAAAGTATGTGGAGGACGTAGAATTCTACTGTGAGGATGCCGGGCGTACGGATAATGAATATCTGGCCCGTGTCGTGGAGGCCGTGATCAAGGCCGGGGCTACCGTAGTGAATATCCCGGATACGACAGGATATTGCTTGCCGGATGAGTACGGGGCGAAGATTAAGTATCTGATGGAACATGTGGATGGCGTACATAATGCTATTCTTTCCACTCATTGCCATAATGACTTGGGTATGGCTACCGCGAATACCGTACAAGGCGTGTTGAACGGAGCCCGTCAGGTGGAGGTAACCGTAAACGGTATCGGTGAGCGTGCAGGTAACACGTCATTGGAAGAAGTCGCCATGATTTTCAAGAGCCATAAAGAACGTGATATCATCACCAATATCACGACGAATAAGATCTATAGTACGAGCCGTATGGTTTCTAGCTTGATGAATATGCCGGTACAACCGAATAAGGCTATTGTCGGACGTAACGCATTCGCTCACTCCTCCGGTATCCATCAAGATGGCGTTTTGAAGAATGCGCAAACCTACGAGATCATCGATCCGAAGGATGTGGGTATCGATGATAACGCGATCGTATTGACTGCTCGTAGCGGTCGTGCGGCGTTGAAGCATCGCCTGCATGTTTTAGGTGTGGATCTGGAGCAGGAGAAATTGGACAAGGTGTATGATGAGTTCTTGAAACTGGCCGATCGTAAGAAAGATATTAATGATGATGATGTTTTGATGTTGGTCGGAAAGGATCGTACGGCCACACACCGTATTAAATTGGAATATTTACAGGTAACTAGTGGTGTTGGAGTACAATCAGTCGCAAGTATTTGTTTAAATTTGTCGGGAGTAAGAAAATACGAGGCCGCGGCTGGTAACGGTCCGGTTGACGCAGGCATCAAGGCGGTGAAAAAAGCGATTAGTAATAGTGACATGACGATTCAGGAATTCTTGATTCAAGCCATTAATAAAGGTAGCGATGATACGGGCAAGGTACATATGCAGGTAGAGTATAACGGGGCTACCTATTATGGGTTCTCCGCGAATACCGATATTATCGCCGCTTCCGTGGAGGCTTTCGTGGACGCCATCAATAAGTTTATAGTAGACTAAAAATAGACAAGACAATGAGCAAGACATTATTTGAGAAAATCTGGGACAAACACGTGGTGGACACGTTGCCCGACGGAACCATACAATTGTATATCGACCGTCTGTATTGTCATGAGGTGACTAGCCCGCAGGCTTTCGCCGGATTACGTGCACGTGGATTGAAGCCCTTCCGTCCCGCGCAAATCACTTGTATGCCGGACCACAATATCCCGACATTGAACCAAGATAAGCCTATCGAGGACCCTATATCCAAGAATCAAGTGGATACCTTGGAAGAGAACGCGAAGTATTTCGGCTTGACGTATTACGGTCTTCAACATCCGAAGAATGGTATCATCCATGTGGTAGGTCCGGAGACAGGCTTGACGCAGCCGGGTATGACGATCGTTTGTGGCGACTCCCATACTTCTACGCACGGTGCCATGGGCGCTATCGCCTTCGGTATCGGTACGAGCGAGGTGGAGATGACCTTGGCTACCCAATGTATCATGCAGCGTAAGCCGAAAACGATGCGTATCACGATCGATGGTGTACGCAAACCGGGCGTTACGGCGAAGGACTTTGCTTTATACATTATTAGTAAGATGAGTACCAGCGGTGCTACGGGCTATTTCGTAGAGTACGCTGGCGAGGCGATTCGTAATACGACCATGGAGGAACGTTTGACAATCTGTAACCTTTCGATCGAGATGGGTGCCCGTGGCGGTATGATCGCTCCGGATGATGTTACTTTCGATTATTTGAAAGACCGTGAGTTTGCCCCAAGAGGCGAGGAATGGGAGCGGAAGGTGAGCGAGTGGCGTCAGCTGTATAGTGATCCGGACGCTAAGTTCGATAAGGAGATCGTTTTCCACGCCGAGGATATCGACCCGATGGTTACGTACGGTACGAACCCGGGCATGGGTATGAGTATCAGCAAAGATATCCCCTCCTTAGAGAGCGTGCCCGAGGCAGGCCGTATCTCTTATAAGAAGTCTTTGGATTATATGGGCTTCAAGGCAGGCGAGTCTATGTTGGGTAAGAAAGTGGATTATGTCTTTTTAGGTAGCTGTACGAATGGCCGTATCGAGGATTTCCGTGCTTTCGCCTCTTTGGTGAAAGGAAAGAAGAAAGCGGATGATGTAACGGTTTGGCTGGTTCCCGGCAGTTGGCAGGTAGAGCGGGAGATTCGTGCCGAGGGGATCGACAAGGTTTTGGCCGAGGCCGGCTTCGTCCTTCGTCAACCGGGATGTTCCGCTTGGCTGGCGATGAATGAGGATAAGGTTCCGGCGGGTAAATATGCGGTCTCCACTTCCAACCGTAATTTCGAGGGCCGCCAAGGACCGGGTGCTCGCACCATCTTGGCGGGGCCGCTTGTGGCCGCCGCCGCCGCTGTGACAGGTAAGATCACGGACCCGAGAGAACTGATGTAAAGACTAATCTAATAAAGTAGCATAAGATGAAAACAAAATTCAATATAATCACAAGCACTTGCGTGCCTCTTCCTTTAGAGAACGTGGATACCGACCAGATTATCCCAGCCCGCTTTCTGAAAGCGACTACCAAGGAAGGGTTCGGCGAGAACTTATTCCGGGATTGGCGATATGATAAGGAAGGTAATAAGATCGAATCATTCGTCTTGAACGATCCTACGTATAGCGGAAAGATATTGGTAGCGGGAAAGAACTTCGGTTCCGGTTCCAGCCGTGAGCATGCGGCTTGGGCGATCGCCGATTACGGTTTCCGTGTCGTGGTCTCCAGTTTCTTCGCCGATATCCATAAAAACAACGAGTTGAACAACTTCGTGCTGCCGGTTGTTGTGACTGAAGAGTTCCTCGCTGAATTGTTCGATTCGATTTACAAGGACCCGAAAACTGAGGTCGAGGTAAATCTACCGGAGCAAACGATCACGAACAAGGCTACGGGCAAAAGCGAGCATTTCGAGATCAACGCCTATAAAAAGGATTGCCTGATCAACGGATTGGACGATATCGACTATTTACTGGCAAATAAATCAAAGATAGAAGCCTTCGAGGCAGCACGCTGATTATGATAGAAATAATGGATACAACCCTCAGAGATGGGGAGCAAACTTCGGGCGTCTCCTTCGCCGCTCACGAGAAGCTCAGCATAGCGCAAGTGCTGCTGAGCGACTTAGGCGTGAACCGGGTGGAGATCGCCTCCGCCCGTGTGTCGGACGGAGAGTTTGAGGCCGTGAAGCGTGTAGCCGCTTGGGCCGCCCGTTCCGGGAACCTAGACAAATTGGAGGTCTTGGGTTTCGTGGATGGTACGGTCTCTCTCGACTGGATTGAATCCGCAGGTTGCCGTGTCGTGAACTTGCTTTGCAAGGGCTCTTATAAGCATGTCACCGAACAGCTTCGAAAGACTCCCGAGCAACACGTTGACGATATTCGTACGGTCGTATTGGAAGCGGCGAAACGGAAGATCGACGTGAATATCTATTTGGAGGACTGGTCGAACGGTATTAAGCATTCCCCGGATTACGTATTCTTGGTAATCGATGCGTTGAAAGGACTTCCGATCTGCCGTTTCATGCTCCCGGATACCTTGGGAGTCTTGAATCCCGGAAATACCTACGAGTATTGCAAGATGATGGTGGACCGCTACCCGGATTTACGGTTTGACTTCCACGCGCATAACGACTATGATCTTGCCGTAGCGAATGTATATTCCGCCATCCGTGCGGGTATCAAGGGAATCCATACGACCGTGAACGGTTTGGGAGAGCGTGCGGGTAACGCTCCTTTGAGTAGCGTACTTGCCGTTATCAAGGACCAGTTGGGAGAGGAGACGAGCTTGAGGGAGGAAAAGATAAACAAGGCTAGCCGTTTGGTTGAGACCTACTCCGGGGTGCATATCCCGCCCAATAAGCCGATCATCGGAGAGCATGTGTTTACGCAATGCGCCGGTGTCCATGCGGACGGCGATAGCAAGAACAACCTGTATTGCAACGACCTGCTCCCCGAGCGTTTCGGACGGGTTCGCGAGTACGCTTTGGGCAAGACCTCTGGAAAAGCGAATATCCGCAAGAATCTGGAAGCGCTCGGTATCGACATGGACGAGGGTTCGATGCGTAAGGTTACGGAGCGGATCATTGAGCTGGGCGATAAGAAAGAAATGGTTACCCCGGAGGATCTTCCTTATATTATCAGCGATGTGCTTCATCATGATAATGCGCTGGAGGATCAGAAAATACGGATCTTGAACTATTCCTTATCCTTGGCCCAAGGGCTGAAACCGGTGGCTACCTTGAAGATCGAGATCAATGGCGAGGCTTACGAGGAATCGGCTTCCGGTGATGGCCAATACGACGCTTTCGTTCGTGCCCTACGCCGGATTTATTCCCGTTTGAACCGCCCGTTCCCGATGTTGACGAACTATTCGGTATCCATCCCGCCGGGAGGACGTACGGATGCGTTCGTGCAGACGGTCATCAGCTGGAATTATGCCGGGGTCGATTTCAAGACTCGTGGTCTGGACGCTGATCAGACTGAGGCGGCGATCAAGGCGACATTGAAGATGCTGAACAAGATAGAGGATTAATAATTAAAAAGGTAAAGGGTATGAAAAAGTTGACTATCGCGCTTGTAGCGCACGACAATCGTAAGGCGGAAATGGTAGAATGGGCGGTACATAACGCTGAGTTCTTGTCTCACCACCATATTGTTTGTACGGGTACGACCGGAAATTTGGTTCGTAAAGCTCTCGAGGAAAAAGGGGTGAACGCGGATATTGCTTGCATGCATTCCGGTCCGATGGGAGGCGATGCTGAGATTGCCGCTATGGTTGTCCGTAAGGAGATCGATTTGGCGGTCTTTTTGATAGACGACTTGAATCCGCAACCGCACGAGGCCGACATCCAGATGTTGCTTCGCCAGTGCCGTGTTCATAACGTACCTATCGCTTGTAACCGTTATAGCGCCGACTTGATGATTACAAGTACCCTGTGGGATGATGACACGTATTTCCCCACGGAGCCTAAGTATGTACATTTTAACAGAGAATAATAACAAACATTTACGATGAAACTGAATATAGCAGTACTTCCCGGAGACGGGATCGGACCAGAGATTTCCGTGCAAGGCGTGGAAGTAATGAGTGCCGTTTGTGAGAAATTCGGACATGAGGTTCACTATGAGTATGCCCTTTGTGGCGCTGACGCGATCGATAAGGTAGGCGATCCTTTCCCGGAGGAGACCTATCGGATTTGTAAGGATGCCGACGCTGTTCTTTTCTCGGCCGTGGGCGATCCTAAGTTTGATAATGATCCGACAGCGAAAGTACGTCCGGAGCAAGGTCTTTTGGCGATGCGTAAGAAGTTGGGCCTGTTCGCTAATATCCGTCCGGTGCAGACCTTCAAATGCCTATTGCATAAATCGCCGTTGCGTGCCGAATTGGTGGATGGCGCGGATTTCTTATGTATCCGTGAGTTGACCGGTGGTATGTATTTCGGTGAGAAATATCAAGACAACGATAAGGCATACGATACGAATATGTATACCCGCCCGGAAATCGAGCGTATCTTGAAAGTGGGCTTCGAGTATGCGATGAAACGGAATAAGCACCTGACGGTTGTTGACAAGGCGAACGTACTTGCCTCTTCCCGTCTATGGCGCCAGATCGCTCAAGAGATGGCTCCTAGCTATCCGGAAGTAACGACAGACTATATGTATGTGGACAACGCCGCTATGCGTATGATCCAAGAGCCGAAATTCTTCGACGTGATGGTAACCGAGAATACGTTTGGTGATATCTTGACGGATGAGGGTTCTTGCATCAGCGGCTCTATGGGCTTGCTGCCTTCCGCTTCTACCGGAGAGAGCACGCCGGTTTTCGAGCCGATTCATGGCTCTTGGCCGCAGGCGAAAGGGCTGAATATTGCGAACCCCTTGGCGCAAATTCTTTCAGTAGCGATGTTATTCGAGTATTTCGACCTCAAAGAAGAGGGAGCCTTGATCCGTGAAGCCGTAGACGCTTCCCTCGATGCGAATGTCCGTACGCCGGAAATCCAAGTGGAAGGTGGAGCGAAATATGGAACGAAAGAAGTGGGTAGTTGGGTTGTCAATTATATCACGGAAAAGTAGTATAAATGGGCCGATTTCGCACCAGTAGTGGCGCAGGCTCACACGTATAGTGGCATCGGCTCACGCGAGTAGTGGCGTAGGCCAATACCACTACTCGCGTGAGCC
>OKFX01000387.1_pt1 | contig 15905 bp, 9 predicted proteins | sample 1633441 | NCBI WGS metagenome assembly OKFX01 (sample SAMN04436775, study PRJEB24849) | human gut metagenome | biome: human gut; feature: NICU; material: stool | host: Homo sapiens | place: USA: Saint Louis, MO | collected 2011-03-21
TGGTGCAGCGGCACGGAATTGCAAGGGACCTGACGGTATGCGGGCTGTTTACGGCGTTGACAGCAGTGGGGGCCTTTATTAAGATTGTCATACCGGTGGGAGCGGACACCATGAATTTTACCCTTCAGTGGTTCTTTGTGCTTCTGGCAGGCCTTTTGCTTGGCTCCAGAAGGGCCTTCCTCAGTGTGTCCACCTATCTGCTGATTGGACTGGTGGGAATTCCTGTATTTGCGCGGGGCGGAGGACCTTCTTATCTGATTCGCCCCACTTTTGGGTTTCTGCTGGGATTTGCTCTGGCAGCCTATGTGATGGGTAAGATAGTGGAGTGGATGCACGCCTCAAAGCCCGGGGCCTGCCTGTTTAGCGCCACGGTGGGTTATGTGATTTATTACGGAATGGGAATCCTTTACTTTTACTTCATCACCCATTTTGTGGTGGTGACTCCCGACACAGTGGGATGGGGCGCCATCTTTGCGGTATACTGCCTGCCCACCATGATTCCGGATTATATACTCTGCATTCTTGCAGTGACGGTGGCCGGACGCCTGCGCCCGTCTATGGGGCGGCTTATGGAGTGACACAGCTCATTCCCTTCCCTGCCTGACGCTGCGCTCGTAATAAAAAATATATTGCTGCATGATGCCGGCACAGCCGCTGTATCGCCCGAACACATCTTCTACGATTGTTTCGCAGAGACGGTTTTTGGGGATGCGGCGGTATTTTTTTCTGTCAAAATACTGCTCCATCAGGATTTTTTCGATCCATGTATCTACCGGAAACGCGTCTATGTGGTGGAGGCCGAAAAGGCATACACAGTTGGCCACTTTTTTTCCGATTCCGTAAAATCCGGTGAGATATTCCATGGCTTCCTCATAGTTAAGGGCAGCCAGACGGGAAAGGTCCAGCCTGCCTGAAACCGCGTCCTGGCAGAGCCTGTGGATGTACTTGGCCCGGTAGCCCAGCTTAAGCCCCATTAAATCTTCCAGGGAAGCAAGACAGAGCTGGCTGGGGGCAGGAAAGGAGAAGGCCGGCGGGAGACTTTCTTCCAGGGCAGCACCTTCCCTCCGGGTACCTTCTTTCTCCCGGACCTCATCTTTCTCCCGGACCTCACCGTTCCCACGGTTCTGTCTATCATCCAGAAGGGTGCCGTACCGGCTGCTGAGGGCTTCCACCAGCTGACGTATGTTGGGAATGGTCTTTTGCTGGGAGATCACGAAGGTAATGATCATCTCCCATGGGTCCTGGCGCAGGATGCGTATGCCTGTCCCGCTCATGGCAGCTGCCCTCAGGTAGGTATTTTCCCGGTCAATGGAGGCGATGACAGCCTGGTAATCCCGGTCCATGTCCAGATAGGACAGCCAGAAGGAAAGGTCCTCATGGGGACAGTCCAGGCAGACGAAAGGGCCGTCCTGCCACGCGCGCAGGACGCGGAGGCCGCTGATGAGCCGGTAGCCGTTCTTTGCCCCTGAAGGGTATGTATGTTCCGGCAGGGGAACCATGCGGAAACATTGGCCGGACTGATGAATCTGCTGCAGGTCCATACAGGGAGTTTCATAACGATGAATCATATGGGTATGCCTTTCTTTTGTAATGTATTTTGGAAGGACCACCACAAAATGGCCCCTGAATATAACTTTACCCCTTCTTTTTTTCAAAGTCAAATGTGTTTTTCTGGCTTTCCGCTTGACATTTTCAGAAAATGTGACTAGAATGTAGGTTAGATTTGATAATCAAAAGCGATGAAGGTGCATAGTAGACGTTTATTTTCCATCAGAGAGGGGAGGCCACCGGCTGAAAGCCTGCCCGGGTTCAGATAGACGGTTGAAATTCCCACCGGAGCTGTACGGGCAAAAGGATGCTTTCGCCAATCCGTGAAAGGATTCCGGTAGTCTGTGACGCAGGCACACGTTACGTGCATCAAGTGTCTGTATACTCCAGTTATAGGTTCTGGGGTGATACAGGAAGCAGGGTGGTACCGCGAGTTTACAGTCTCGTCCCTTCAGTGATGAAGAGACGGGGCTTTTTTGTTTCCTGGAACGCGGATCCCATGAAGCAAAAATGTTCCCCGGGGATTGCAGCTTCAGGAATGCCTGACGCGGACGGACAATCCCGGGAGCAGGATTCTATCTGGTTACAAAGAAAAGGAGAAGCCATGAAAGAGCAGTTAGAGAAAATCAAAGAAGAGGCGTTAAGGCAGATTGAATCTTCCGAAGCGCTGGAGAGACTGAATGACATCCGTGTATCTTATCTGGGTAAGAAGGGAGAACTGACGAACCTGTTAAAGAGCATGAAGGATGTTGCCCCGGAGGATCGGCCAAAGGTGGGCCAGATGGTCAATGATGTAAGGGGGCTTATCGAGGGAAGACTGGAGGAAGCCAAGACTGCCCTGGCCAGGAAAGCCAGAGAGGAGCAGTTAAAAAGGGAGGTCATCGACGTCACCCTTCCGGCCAGGAAGAACAATGTGGGCCACAGCCATCCGAATACCATTGCCCTGGAAGAGGTGGAGCGTATTTTCGTGGGAATGGGATATGAGGTAGTGGAAGGTCCTGAGGTGGAATATGACAGGTATAACTTTGAGAAGCTGAACATTCCCAAGGGCCACCCGGCCAGGGACGAGCAGGATACCTTCTACATCAATGAAAACATTCTGCTGCGCAGCCAGACATCACCGGTACAGGTGCGTACCATGGAGAAGGGCAGGCTTCCCATCCGCATGATTGCGCCAGGCCGCGTGTTCCGTTCCGACGAGGTGGATGCCACCCATTCCCCCTCCTTCCATCAGATTGAGGGCCTTGTGATTGACAGGAATATTACCTTTGCGGACCTGAAGGGAACGCTGGCTGAATTCGCCAGAGAGCTGTTCGGGCCTGAGACAAAGGTGAAGTTCCGCCCCCACCACTTCCCATTTACCGAGCCCAGCGCCGAGGTGGATGTGACCTGTTTCAAATGCGGCGGTTCGGGCTGCCGGTTCTGCAAGGGTTCGGGCTGGATAGAGATTCTGGGATGCGGTATGGTACACCCCCATGTACTGGAGATGTGCGGTATTGACCCGGATGAGTATTCTGGATTCGCATTTGGAGTGGGACTGGAGCGTATTGCTTTGCTTAAATATGAAATTGACGACATGCGTCTGCTGTATGAAAACGATATCCGTTTCCTGAAACAGTTCTAAGATCATGCGCCCTGATAAACATTCACAGCATAGAAGGAGAGAGAACACATGAACACAGCATTATCATGGATAAAAGCATATGTCCCTGATTTGGATGTTACGGCCCAGGATTACACGGATGCCATGACGCTCACAGGAACAAAGGTAGAAGGTTATACATGTCTGGATAAGAACCTGGAAAAAATCGTTGTCGGAGAGATTCTTGAGGTCAAGGGCCATCCGGATGCAGATAAACTGGTGGTATGCCAGGTCAACGTGGGAGCGGAAGAGCCGGTGCAGATTGTCACAGGCGCCCCCAATATCACGGAGAAATCCATAGGTGAGAAGGTGCCTGTGGTGCTGGACGGAGGCCGCGTGGCGGGAGGCCACGACGGAGGCGCCCTTCCTGAGGAAGGAATCAGGATTAAGCAGGGCAAGCTAAGAGGCGTGGAGTCCTGCGGCATGATGTGTTCCGTGGAGGAACTGGGAGCCAGCAGGGATATGTACCCGGATGCCCCGGAGAGCGGTATCTACATCCTTCCGGGGGACAGCGTGCCCGGATCCGACGCAGTGGAAATCATGGGACTGCGGGACGTGGTGTTCGAATATGAAATTACATCCAACCGTGTGGACTGCTACAGTGTGATTGGCATAGCCAGAGAGGCCGCGGCCACCTTTGGCAAGGCATTCCATGCCCCGGTGGTCACACCAACAGGCAACGGCGAGGACATCCACGACTATCTGAATGTGCGGGTGGAGAACAGCGAGCTGTGTCCCCGTTACTGCGCCAGGATGGTTAAAAATATAAAGCTTGCGCCTTCTCCCCAGTGGATGCAGCGCCGTTTGGCGGGAAACGGCATCCGTCCCATCAACAATATTGTGGACATCACCAACTATGTCATGGAAGAGTACGGACAGCCCATGCACGCCTTTGACTACGACCAGCTGGCAGGCCGCGAAATCGTGGTGAAATGCGCTAAGGACGGGGATGTATTCCAGACCCTGGACGGACAGGAGAGAAAGCTGGATTCCACCATCCTCATGATCAATGACGGGGAAAAGGAAGTGGGAATCGCAGGCATCATGGGCGGAGAGAATTCCAAAATCACGGATAATGTACAGACCATGGTATTTGAGTCAGCCTGCTTCAACGGCACCAATATCCGTCTGTCTGCCAAGAAGGTGGGACTGCGCACGGATGCTTCCGGAAAATACGAGAAGGGGCTGGACCCCAACACAGCGGAGGAAGCGGTAAACAGGGCCTGCCAGCTCATTGAGGAGCTGGGGGCTGGAGAGGTTGTGGGCGGCATCATCGACCTTTATCCTGAGAAGAGGACCAGTAAGCGGATCCCCTTTGACGCTGTTAAGATAAACAGGCTTTTAGGCACGGACATTCCTGAGGAGACCATGCTTTCCTACTTTAAGACCATTGAACTGGACTATGACCCTGAGACAAAAGAGGTGATTGCTCCTACCTGGCGCCAGGACCTGGAGCGCATGGCTGATTTGGCTGAGGAAGTGGCCAGGTTCTACGGCTATGACAAGATCCCCACCACACTGCCTTCCGGCGAAGCTACCACAGGAAAGCTTTCCTACAAGCTTCAGATAGAGGAGGTGGCCAGGGAGATAGCAGAGTTCTGCGGTTTTTCCCAGGGCATGACCTATTCCTTTGAAAGCCCCAAGGTATTTGACAGAATGCTGATTCCTGAGGACAGCGCTCTGAGGAAAACAGTGGAGATTTCCAATCCCCTGGGAGAGGATTTCAGCGTCATGCGCACCACTTCCTTAAACGGCATGCTGACCTCCCTGTCAACCAACTATAACCGCCGCAACAAGGACGTGCGCCTGTACGAGCTGGCCAATGTGTACCGTCCCAAGTCACTGCCTCTCACAGAGCTTCCTGACGAGCGTATGCAGTTCACCCTGGGAATGTACGGGGACGGCGATTTCTTCACCATGAAGGGCGTGGTGGAAGAATTCTTTGAAAAGGCCGGAATGCATAAAAAGCCCCATTATGATCCGAGTGCAGAGCATCCTTACCTTCATCCCGGAAGAAAGGCCGACATCCTGTATGACGGCGCAGTAGTAGGCTTCCTGGGCGAGGTACATCCGGATGTGGCTGATAACTATAAGATTGGCGACAGGGCTTACATTGCCGTCATTGATATGCCGTCCATCATGGATTTCACCACCTTTGACCGCAAGTATACCGGTATAGCCAGGTTCCCGGCTGTGACCAGGGACATCAGTATGGTGGTGCCAAAGGATATCCTGGTGGGACAGATTGAGGATGTGATTGAGCAGAGGGGAGGAAAGGTCCTGGAAAGCTACAAGCTCTTTGATGTGTACGAGGGAGCCCAGGTACTGGCAGGCCACAAGTCGGTGGCATATTCCATTACCTTCCGGGCCAAGGACCACACCCTGGAGGAAAAGGAAGTCACATCTGTGATGAACAAGATACTCAACGGACTTGGCGGGCTGGGAATCGAGCTCAGGGCTTAAGACAGCTGATATAATTGAATCGTGTATGTGCGTATGACTGCCGGCAGGATGAATTGGACCTGCCGGCAGTTGTTTTTTGCTGAGTTTTATGGTTGTAAGTTTTATGGTGTTTCTTTATATTGTAAGTCCCCGGAAAGTGAAGTATAATCAAGGCATATACCTTTAACGCGCACAAGCAGGGGCGCGGAGTGTATGAAGACAGAGAGACAAAGGATGGACCTCATATATATGAATGAACAGATTATCTTGCTGAATGATTCCATGCCGGCAGGTTTTTTCCGTTGCTGCACGGGCGAAGACAGAAGGCTGGACATAGTTAACCATGAACTTCTGAGTCTTTTTGGCTGCACGGACACAAAAGAACTGGAAGAATTGACCGGAGGGACTCTGAAGGGAATGCTGGATGTCAGGGATCATGCCAGGGTTCTGGATGAGGTGCTGGAGCAGCTGCATCAGGGTAAGGAAATTATAAAGGCCCAGTTCAGAATCCGATCCAGGAACGGAGGCATCTGTTGGGTGGACTTCCGCGGCCGCGTTGTGGAGGACGAAAGGGGAAATAACTGGGTCCATGCCGTGATGATAGATGACACAGAGGCTCAGAACCAGAAGCAGGAGTACTGGGAAAAGTCCATGCGGGATTCGCTGACAGGACTGTTTAACAGGGATGCTGCCGTACAGTCTGTCAACCGGTATATGCAGGATGGGGACAAAGCGCCGGACGGAACACTGATGGTCATTGATCTGGATAATTTTAAGGAGATTAACGACACCAAAGGCCATCTCTTTGGAGACAGCGTACTGACAGAGGCAGCCAGGTGCATTGCCGGCGTTTTTGACAGCCAGGATATGGTGGGAAGGATTGGCGGTGACGAGTTCCTGGTATTTTCAAAACAGCTTTCAGGCAGGGAAGAAATTATGAAACGCGGGAGACAGCTCATAGAAGACATTGCCAGCCTTCCTTCTGTGAAAAAGAGCGGAAGCAAGCTGAGCTGCAGCATCGGGGCAGCTGTGTATCCGGCGGACGGCAGCACATACGAGCAGCTGTTCCTGAAAGCGGATATGGCTCTCTATGCAGGAAAAAACTGGGGTAAGGGCCGCTGCGTTGTTTACGATCCATCCCTAAGGCCTGCGGACAGCGGAAAACATGCTCCGGGAAGATTTACGGACGGCACTATGATAGATTCTGAAAATGGCCGTTATTTTGTAGCAAACAAGGTAATCCACTATGTGTTCAAAGCATTATATGAATCCACGGACCTGCGGGAGGCCATCAACACCATCCTTAAAATTATCGGACTCCAGTTTAATGTGAGCAGGGCTTATATTTTTGAGGACTGCCTGGACGGGCTGGCTATGGATAATACCTTTGAATGGTGTAATGAAGGCATAGAACCCCAGAAGGATAAGCTGCAGCATATGTCATATGAGTGGAGCGCGTATGGATACAGGGAGAATTTTGGGGAGGACGGCGTATTCTTTTGCATGGATATCGACCACCTTCCCAGGAACCAGAGGGAGGTATTAGAGCCTCAGGGGGTCCGTTCCCTGCTGCAGTGCGGCATCTATGACTCCGGTCAGATGGTGGGCTTTGTGGGCTTTGACGAGTGCCGGGAAAACCGGCAGTGGAGCAGGGAACAGATTGAGGTGCTGACCTATGTGGCCAGGGTTATAGGAATTTTCCTGACAAAGGACAGGGCCCATAGAATACTGGAGCAAAGGCTTGCAACACTGGAGAACGTGCTGGAGGAGACGTCTGGAAAGGTAAGAGGCAGCAGCAAGGGAGCCTTCGATGCCCTGACCAATCTGCTGACGGCAGGGGCATTCCAGGAGCAGACGGAGCAATACCTTGAAACGGGACCAGCGCCCTACACCACGGCCCTGTTTATCCTGGACATGGATGATTTTAAAAGAATCAATGAGGAGAAGGGAAAGCTTTTTGGCAATGTGGTTCTCATGAATGTTGCCAACAGCCTGAAGCAGGCCTGCCGGGAAGGTGATTTGATTGCCCGCTTCGGCGGGGATGAGTTTCTTGTGCTTTTAAAGAATACCAACAGGGAAGACGCGTCTGCGGCGGGCAGAACCATTCAGAAGGAGATAGGCGGAATACTGTCGGATACGGGCAGCAAAAAAGAGCGGATCAGCTGCAGTATGGGCGTTCGCCTGGCTGGTGAGGGAGAGAGGAACTTTTCCGATATCATTGTAAAGGCAAATCAGGCCCTTTTGCAGGTTAAGAAATCCGGAAAGGGAGGAATCCTTTTCTACGAAGCGGTGGAGGACAAGGAGAATGGCAGCATTTCCTATGATTATCTGAAACAGGCCAGGGAGGCAAAACGCCGGGAGCAGAGCAGCCTGGATGACAAGACCACTACGGCCGTGGCCCTGGAGGTGTTTGAGAAATCCGCCACCGTTGACGAGGCAATCCATATCCTGATGGGATTTGTGGGCAACCGGTCCCGCCTGAACCGGATTGTTCTTTACATGAACGGAGAGGGAGGCCATGGGAAACAATCCGCTTATCAGTGGGTGGATGACAGGACCGCTTTATTGTATGATCCTACGGACAGCTTCCGGAGGGAGGAGTTTTACATCTTCTACCATCTCTATGACGGGAACGGGATTGCGGTCCTGAGGCGCAGGGAGTACGAGTCATACAATGCGGGGCTGAAGCGGATTCTGGACAGGGCAGGGGCCCATACCATGCTGTCTGCAGGTATATTTATAGAGGGCAGGTACAGCGGCATGATACTTCTGGTGAACACGGAAACGGAACGTGAGTGGAGCCGTGCTGAGTGTGAGGCTGTTTCTGAGATGGCCCGTATCGTCGCCTCCGGCATCAAGAATACATCCATGCTGATTGAAGCAAAACAGGAGGCGGAGTATTACCGGAATCACGATGCGCTTACGGGGCTTATGAGGTATGACCGGTTTAAGGAATCATGCCAGATGCTGATGGATGAAGGCAAAGAAGAGTATGTGCTGGTGGCCAGTGATATCAAGGGATTTAAATTCATTAACGAGGCCATTGGTTATACCCAGGGAGATAATATCCTGCGCATGTTCGGGGACATGCTGACCCAGAACGGTCTGGAGACCAACTGCTATACCCGTGTCAGTGCGGACCAGTTCTTAAGCTTCGGGGTGTGCGGGATGGACCGCAATGATTTTGTGAATATGGTCCAGGGCCTGAACAATGAATTCTGCCGGATGGAGAATGAAATTTACTCCAATATAAATCTGATGATCCGTTCCGGCATCTATTTTATTGAAAAGGACTGCCGGGAGATAGAGACCGCGGTGGACAGGGCCACTATTGCCAGGAAATCAGTGGACTATATTATCCGATCCACCTCCGTGGTATTCAATGACGGCCCCTTTGACAGCAGTTACCGGGAAAATGAAATCATAAACCGCATGGAGTACGCGCTGAAACACGGTGAGTTCAAGGTCTATCTACAGCCCAAGGTGGGACTGGATGGTTTGGGGATCGTCGGTGCAGAGGCCCTGGTGCGCTGGCAGCATGAGGACGGAAGAATCGTTTCGCCGGGGGATTTCATCCCGCTGTTTGAAAAAAATGGTTTTATCACCCAGGTGGATACCTATGTGTTCGGGACGGTCTGCAGCCAGCTGAGCCAGTGGATGGAACAGGGAGGGGAGCCCCTTCCCATATCTGTCAATCTTTCAAGCGTGGACATTGCGTCAGAGCAGCTCATACCTCAAATCCTGGAGATTACCCGGGCCTGCGGCCTGGACCACCAATACCTGGAATTTGAATTGACAGAGACTGCCTTTCTCAGTGATTCCGCCCGAACCTTCCATGTGATGAAGACCCTTCAGGAGGAAGGGTTCATCACGTCCATAGATGATTTTGGGTCAGGGTATTCCATTATGAACATGATGGCCGACATTCCCACGGATGTGATTAAGCTGGACTGCGGCTTTGTCCAGTCCTGTACCAAGACAGGAAGAGGACGGGAGTTTCTGGGCCAGCTCATCCAGATGACCAACAAAATGGGCTTCACTTCTCTGTGCGAGGGAATCGAGACCGCCCAGGAGCTTAAGATGCTCCGGGAGATGGGATGCGAGCTGGGCCAGGGTTACTATTTTTCCCGGCCGCTTCCAATGAATGTATTTTTTGAAAAATTTTGCCGAAAAGTGATTGACAAATCATAAATCATCCTTTATAATAACCTACGTTGCTTGCGAGAGCAGCGTAACGCAGAAGTGGCGGAATTGGCAGACGCGCACGGTTCAGGTCCGTGTGGTAGTAATACCTTGTGGGTTCGACTCCCATCTTCTGCAGGCAGAAAACAGGAATTTCCAGTATGGAGATTCCTGTTTTTATGTTCATTTTTTCTGCAGCAGACCGGCCCGGCACCAGACAGTCCGGCACCGCCGGCACATCCGGTCCTTCTCCGGCCCAGCAGCCGGCCGCCTATTCCCCATCCTGTTCAGGAACATACGGACATGTGGTTCTGCGCACAATCAATGTGGGGTCAAGTATCACCCGTTCCGGCTTTTCCTGTGGGTTTTTCAGCTGTTTTAACATCAGTCTGGCGGCATGCTCGCTCATCTCCCTGACATGCTGGCTCACCGTTGTCAAGCTGATGTCATAGAGTGATGAAAAAACAATATTGTCGAAACTCACCACGGAAATCTGTTCCGGAATCTTGACTCCGGACTCCCGGCAGTGCTCAACAAACCCAATGGCCATCATATCGTTGGAAATCACGATTCCCTTTGGACGGTTCTTCAAATCCGATATATAAATCTTTGCCAGTTCACTTCCCGTGTCCAGCTTCAAATCACCCTTGAATACATTTTGTTCCTTAAAGGGGAGACGGTAATTTTCCAGTGCCTGCCTGTATCCCCTGAACCGCTGCTCCGATGCGGACGAAACATCCGGCCCCTTCACAAAGGCAATCTCCGGATACCCCAGCTCAATGAGATGCATGGCCGCAATATAACCGGCCTTGAAATTGTCCGACAGCACCGAATCCCCTTCATAGGACCCCAGGATCCTGTTTACCAGCACAACCGGAATCTCAATATCATCTAATTCCTTTTCAATCTCCTCTGATTGGGCAGTAAGCAAAAATACACCTGAAAAATTAAATTGGATAGCCATATGAATGAACTCTTTTTCCCGCCTGATATCGTATTCACTGTTCAGGACCATCAGCATATATCCATTGTTGTGAAGAATCTTCTGGATGTAAAAGGTAAGATCCGCATAAAACGGATTGCGGATGTCGCTGACAATCAGAGCAATGATGCTTTGTCTGCCCTTGCTCAGACTTCTGGCTATTGTATTTGGCTGATAACCTATCTCCTCCACAAAATCCAGCACCTTTTTGCGCAGCTCCTCCCCGACTCCCGGCGAGTTATTCATGGCTCTGGAAATAGTGGAACGCGATACCCCCAGCATCTGGGCCACGTCGGAAATGGTATACTTATCTTTTTTCTGGATACTCATTCTCTTACTTCCTTATCTGCTTTGAAATAACATGGCTGTGATCCACCTATCCCAATAAGCGTCTTGCTATTATTATAATATAAGTAAAAATGTAATGCAATCGGTATTGCGAGAAACGAAAAAGGAGGAGCAGCCCCCAGCTGTTCCCCCTTTCGCCCGTCATCCTTAATTGAACGGCGCCGGATAAATGGTATCGTGTTTTGCAATATCAAACGGCCATACAGTAACAAGCGAACCATCCTGGAACTGAGCGATTGTCAGCTTGCCGTCCATATTGGTATTTTTATAAGGAATACCGTTAAATTCAGACTCGGAGAACTTGATAGTGTCATAAGGAAGAATAATCTCCTCGCCTCCCGGGAAGGCATCTTTAATCTCCAGAGTACTCAGCTCATCCTTTAATGCTTCAGAGGTAATCTCCTTGCCTGCGTCTGCAAGATTCTGAAGAGCTGTCCTGAAAATCCAGACTACCGTGTACGCCTCCGCGGAATGCCCGTTCATATCAACGCCGTACTTTGCCTTAAACGCGTCCGAAACCTTGGTTCCCTTGTCCCCCGGCAGGAATTCCGTGGCTGTAAGGATTCCGTTTGCAAGGCCTCCCACAGACGGAAGATAAGAGGATTCCGTATAACCGTTTGCCTTGGCAATCATGATATTGGGCTTGTACCCCTGCTCGTTCATGGTCTTTGTAAGGAGAATCGCGTCCGATACATAATTGTCAACAATAAGGGCGTCCGGATTCAGGGACTTTAACTGCAGCACCTCGCTGGTCAAATCCGCCGCGCCCTGGGAGTAAAGAACCTCTCCCTTAAATTCCAGTCCGTTTTCTTCTGCAAAGTATTTTGCCCAGGTGGCTGTCTGCTGTCCTAATTCAGTATTGTCCGCGCAGACCGCAACACTCTTGACGTCGATATCATCTGCCGGATCCTTGGCCGACAAATCCAGAAGATACTGCTCCATATCACGTATAAACATCATATTGGTGGGAGCCAGGCGGAAGAAATACTCATATCCGTGAGATGTAAGGGAATCCGACGTGGCATTGGCTGTTATCATGGGCACCTGGTAGTTTTCCGCCACCTGGGACACCACCTCGGTAACACCGCTCTGATATGCGCCCATTACCGCCATCACCTTATCCTGTGTAATCAAACGTTCCATCTCAGTCATGCCCGTGGCATTGGCCCCCTGGGTATCACCGTATACAATCTGGATAGGCCGGCCGCTTATTCCTCCTGCCGCGTTGATTTCCTCCACTGCCAGGTCAATACCGTCCTTCATGTTCTGGCCCGAATCAGCCAGCGCTCCCGTCATGGGATAAAGCGCGCCAATCAGTATGGGCTCCCCATCTGCGGTGGACGCCTTTGCCGGCTCCGCCGTCCCGTCACTGCCTGCGGCCGCGGTCGAAGCCGCCGCTGCCGTTCCTGCTGCCTCTGCCGCATCCTTCTGTCCTCCTGAACCAGAACCATATCCCCCGCATCCGGACAGCATACCCGCTGCCATAGCCGCGCTTAATGTCAATGCCACCAATTGTTTCCTCATGTATTTCTCCTCCTTTTATTTGATTAACCCATATACGGGCCATCTTTCATTTTTAGTTTGTTTCCGCAGCAGCAGGAACACAGCTGCCAACCGCGCTCTAAAATCCCAGATACGCCTTTTTCACCTCATCGTTGTTCAAAAGCTCTTCGGCTGTGCCCGATACGGTAATCTGGCCGTTTTCAATCACGTATCCCCTGTTGGCAATCCTCAGCGCCTTCCTCACATCCTGTTCCACCAGGATAATGGTAAGCCCGGATTCCTGCGCCACCTCTTTGGCAATGGAAAATATGTTGTCCACAATGTTGGGGGCCAGTCCCAGGGAGGGCTCATCCATAATAAGAAGCTTCGGAAGTCCCATCATGCCTCTGGAAAAGGCAAGCATCTGCTGTTCGCCTCCGCTTAAGGTGCCTGCCAGCTGGTTCTTTCTGTCCTTCAGCTTAGGAAACCAGTTATAGATCCGTTCAATGGTGTCCTTCTTAGCCGCTTTCGCCGCCTTGCTGCTGGCTCCCATCTCCAGATTCTCATAGATTGTCATGGAAGGAAACAGCTGCCTGCCCTCCGGAACCAGGATAACCCCGTGGTCAATAAAGGTTCTGCAAGCCGCTCCGGTAAGATCATGTCCGTCCAAACGGATATTTCCCTGAAACGGCCTGATCAGGCCGGCGCAGGACTTAACCGTGGTGCTCTTGCCCGCCCCGTTGCTTCCCACCAGGGCTACGATTTCCCCTTTATCCGCCGTAAATTCAATATCCCAAAGCACCTGAATGTCCCCGTACCGGACATTGATTTTATTTACCTCAAAATACCTGTCTGCCATATCAATGCTCCTCCTTACCAAGATAAATCTCGATGACATAGGGGTCATTCATTACCATCTCCGGCGTTCCCTCTGTTATTTTCTCACCATGATGCATAACAACCACTTTCTGGCAGAGATTGGCCACTGCTCTCATTACATGCTCAATCAGCAGTATGGTGGTCCCGTTCTCATTGATTTTACGAATCAGCTCCACCGCCTCATCTGTCTCCGTGGGGTTTAAGCCAGCCATAACCTCATCCAAAAGCAGCATATCAGGATCCGTGGCCAGGGCCCTGGCCAGCTCCAGGCGCTTCTTAAAGGGAGTGCCCATTTCTCCCGGCAGCCAGTCCTTCCGCTCGTACAATCCGGTAAAATGCAGGATTTCCTCTGCGTATTCCTTTGCCTCTTTTACTGATTTATATTTTTTTCTTCCATATAGAGCACCCGAAGCAACATTATCCAATACAGACATGGAAGCCAGAGGCTTCATGATCTGGAATGTCCTGGCAATTCCCATGGACGTATAGTGATATGGCTTCATGCCGGTAATTTCTTTGTTTTTATAGATAATATGGCCGGCCGTAGGCGGGAACACGCCGCTTATCATATTGAATACCGTTGTCTTTCCGGCTCCGTTGGAACCGATGAGCCCGGTAATGCCGCCCTCCTCCACAGCAAAGCTGACACTGTCCACAGCCTTCAGTCCTTTGAAATTCTTACTCAAATCCTTTATTTCCAATATATTGCCCACTTAAAACGCCTCCTCTCCTGATTTACTTTTTACCGTCCATCCTGTCAAACATATCATTGACCTTTACCTTGAATTTGCTGCCGTTATACCAGCCCATAATACCTCTTGGCTGGAACAGGATAACCACAATCAGAATGATGGCGTAAACCAGCAGATTGGCTCCGGGCGCTATACTGCTCAGGGTAGAGTTGAGATACTGAGCTAACGGTGTAAGAATAATAGCTCCAATCAGGGGGCCTGTCACGCTTCCGATTCCTCCGATTACAGCCGGAAGAACGAATTCCACGGACTGTGCCTGAATCATGATATCCGGGTTAATGAAACGGATATAATTTGCATAGAACACACCGCATACAGCAATCAGGCCGCAGCTGACAAAGGTGGCCAGCACCTTATATTTGAGAGGATTGATTCCGATTGCATTGGCTGTGTCCTCATCCTCCCTCACTGTCTTTAAGGCATATCCAAACTTGGAACGGTCAATTGCGCGCACAATCAGATATACCGCTATTACCATAAGAAGGGACAGATAAAAATAGGGCACTTTACTCTTAAATCGCAGCAGAGCCAGGGAATTATCGCCAAAGGGAAGCAAAAGCCCCTGCCCCTTGCCGGCAAAATCCCAGTTGGTCATCAGATTGCGGAACGCCTCTCCAAACGCAATGGTAACCAGTGAAAAATACGGCCCCCTCAGCACGAAACAGGGCGACAGCAGCAATGCGGTTAACGCTCCCACAAACAAAAACACCAGAGGAATGCTGATCCACGGCGATACATTCAGCTTAACCAGCAAAAGAGTGGACATATATGCGCCCAGCCCCATAAAGGAGGCATGTCCCAGGGAAATCTGGCCTGTCAGCCCGCCCAGGATACTCCAGGCCAGAGACGCGCTGGCCATGTAAAATGTCATCACGCAAATCGACAGCAGGTACGGTGTACGGACAAATACAGGTATCACAGCTGCGATTAGAAGTAAAATCAATAATAAAATCTGTCTGGAACCTATTTTTTTCTTCATTGCTATCTACCCCCGTCTTGTTTTCACTGTCTGTTTCACTACCAGAATCAATATAAATGCCAGGAACACGATGGTATCCTTAAAGGAGGAACCCACAACCACGGCTCCCACGGTTTCCATAAGCCCCAATACAATGCCGCTGACAAAGGCTCCGATAACGCTTCCCAGTCCTCCCATAGTTACCACAATGAAGGACCTCGTCCCATACACGGCGCCAACCGTAGGGAATACATAATAAAAGGACATCAGACAGGCTCCGGTGATTCCGGCAATGGCTGCTCCCAGACCGTATGTAGTGGCATAGACCAGCTTTGTTTTGATACCGCAGACCTGGGCTCCGGTACTGTTCTGGGAAGTGGCGCGAATCTGCTTTCCTATATTGGTATACTTTAAGAAAGCAAACAAAAGGATGGTTACCGCCAGAAGAATCACAAAGCTCAGCACCTTGGGAAGGCTTAAGTTTATGGCTCCCAGCTGCACGATTTTCTCGGAAAACATACTCTGGGCCGTTCTGTAATCCGATTTAAAATAAAGAAGCGCTACATTCTGGAACAGAATTCCCAGTCCAACCGTTAAAAACAGCACATTGGTATCGTCATTGCCGTGCAGGGACCGCGTAATCAGCGTTGACTGCAAAAGCGCCCCAAAGGCGAACATCACCACCGCCAC
>OKFX01000398.1_pt1 | contig 15368 bp, 19 predicted proteins | sample 1633441 | NCBI WGS metagenome assembly OKFX01 (sample SAMN04436775, study PRJEB24849) | human gut metagenome | biome: human gut; feature: NICU; material: stool | host: Homo sapiens | place: USA: Saint Louis, MO | collected 2011-03-21
CGTGGCGCTCGTCGGCGTGATCGCCGCCGGCGCCGTCACCGCGTCCGCCCGCCACGGCGCGGAACAGGCGCAGGCCGTGCTGCGGGAGACCAATACGATTGCGACTCGGTTCGCCAAAGCCCACAAGGCGTCCGACCTCGCCGACGCGAAGGCATGGAGCCGTCTGGACGCGCGGATTTCGGACAACGCGAGGATACTCGACGAGCCCGCCGCCCGGCTGTCCATCAGGGATGCTGGATCGTTGAAGGACCGCGCGGGCAAGGCCAATAAGGACACGAACACGCTGGTGTCGGCGGCGAGGAGGGCCCTCGCCATCAAACAGGAGGCCGACGCGCGCGAATCGCTCGCGAAGGCGGTCGGCGAGGCCACCAAGCTCCGGGACGGCGCGAAGCGCGACGACGACACCGGCACGGCCATCGACGATCTGACGACGATCCTCGAACGGGCCGCCGAGCCCGGCAAGGACGTCACCGTCAAGGAGCTCGAGGATCTGGCCTCCCGGGTCGAGCAGGCGAGGAAGACCCTCGAACAGGCCATCGCCACGCAGGCGGAGCATGCGAAGGCCAAGCGCGCGGCCGAGGAGAAAGCGGCACGGGAACGCCAGGAGAGGGAACGGCAGTCCGAACAGCAGACCGTCCCCGACCCGACGCCGCCACAGCAGCAACAGCAATGGATACCCCAATACCAGTCGGGACAGTCGGGACAGTCGGGACAGTCGGGGCAATCGGGACAGTCGGGGCAATCGGGCGGAACCGGCTCCCAGCCCGGCAACGGCTGGAGCGTGCCGGCCCCCAGCGACGGCATCGGCCTGCCCGGCAACGATCCGGGACTATAGCCCATCATCCATTCGAAAGGAGCACCATCATGACGGACGAGACACCACGCAAAGGCGAGCACAGGGAACGTCAGGGCCTTCTCGGCCGAGCGAGAGACCGGTTCGAGCGGATGGAGCCGAAACGGCAGGCGCTGCTGCTCGCCGTCGCGGCCGTAATCGCATTGGCGGCCACGATCGCGCTCAACCCGTTCCAGTCCACGACATCCGATCAACCAGAACCTCAATCCGCCCAACAGGCGACGGACGGCGGCAAGGATACGAAAAACCAGTCCCGGACGGACCCGTCTTCGGAACCATCGGGATTCACCGGTTCCACGGAGGACATCGCCAACAAGGTCCGGTCGATCCTCAACTCCCCGGACGGCGGCAACATCGACACGTTCGGCCAGACGCTCATTCGCCACGGCGACAAGGACCTGGGCAACGCGACCGACCTGTTCGACGCGATCGGCCGGCAGGAGAAGGAATCCACTGTCCGCGCATTGGCCGACGAATGGTATGCCGAGGCGTTGCCGAAGGCCGCCGGATACCGGCTCGACGATCTCAAATCCAGTCTGCCCAAAGCGGAACATGCCGTGGACAGGCTTCCCGACCCCACGCCGGACGACTGCACGGGCCTGGCCAAGGCCGCGAAACAGGCGCGAACGTTGGTCGACGCCGGATCCGACGACTACGACAAGCTCACCTCCGCACAGCAGACCCTCACCAAATCGATCAGCGCATGCACCGCCAACATGACCGTCGACCAGATCGACCGCCTGTTCCCTCAGGACGGACCATCGGTCACCATACCCGACACCGGAAAGGAAGCACAATGACAGCGGACACCACGCGGCGGGAGCACAGCGGTTCCGGCATCCGTCTCGGCATCGGCTCCTGCCCCGGCATAGCGAAGATCCTGCCGGCCGGCATCCGAGGCATCACATTGCCCGACGGCACACGCGTGCGCATGCTGCGCTGCGTGACCCGGGAGGGCGGCGCCGACATCCCCGTCGCCCTGATCCCCGCCACCGGGGCGGTCCACAACCGCATGCTCGGGGCCGCCGGCGGCCAGATCGTCGAGTTCGCCGGCAGGCCACGTCTCTACCGGCCCGAGAAGGGCGGCCCCATCCTCGCGTTCACCGTCACCGACCTGCGCATCCGCGACACCGATGAGGCCCGCATGCTGCGTGCCGGCCGGACTCACGGCTGAGACCGCCACTCTGCTTCGAGCCGGCGCGGGAACGTCATAAGAACACGCTCACGAACTCGGTCGGCGTGATGATGGAAGGGCTGCCTATCCTCACGCCGGCCGAGTCCATGGTCACGTCCCGACGCCAACTCAATCGTCCTTACCGCGTTGGCGGAACGGAATGTGCTGGCGGACAGCATCACATTGGTGTCCATCATCACCCTCGTTGATCAGTTCCACCTCGCCGCGCGTTCCGCCCGAATGCTCCCGATGAGGTCGTCGAGCGCGCCCATCCGGCAGCATCTGCAATCCGCGATCCAACAGACTCAAGAAAACCGTCCATTGTTCCGTCTGTTCCCGTTGGAGATGGACACGACAGCATATCGAATCATGCATCATTCCAGACCTTGACGCCGCCCCGGTGAATCTCATTGCGCCTTACCACCATCAGCCTCATACCGGAGAATCACCCCATGTCAACGGCATGCCGTCAGTTATTGTCCAATGGATTTTCAAACGCCGCGCTCGGGCTCAGGATTCCCCCGACTCTCCCGTTTCCTTTTTCCCTGATCAGTTTTTCGAGTCTAGGTCCGGCCCACACTCAGGCAGACTGCCGGCTCCCGGGAAACCCATCCGAGACGGACACGGCCACTCGTTTTCGTCTCATCGTCAGTTCCAGACCGAATCTCCTTCTCCATGGAGCCCTCTCCGGCTTCGGTCGCGTGCGGTTCTGTAAAATGCCTGCCTATGGCGAAGACGGTGATAAGGGTCATGTTCGATGATGCGACGGCTGCGGAAGGGTTTCTCGAGCGTTGCCGCGGCGAGGGACTGGACGCCGTGGTCGAGGACGCGCGGCCGATCGGCACGGTGAAGCGCAATGGGCCCGGTCTGGCGTCATGGCTGAAAGCCCATCCGGGCTGGCATGTGGTGGCGGAGTCGGTGAATCGGCGTGCGGCGTGGGCCGCGGCCTGGAAGATTCGGCATGGGGAGCGTCGCGGCTTCGAGGACGGGTTGTGGGACGCCCAGGCGCAGAACCGTGATGGCAGGTGGGTGGTGATTGCCCGCCGCGCCTCGAAACGCCGCAATATCCCCGGCGAGGGCATGGACCCGTTGTTCTAGAACGATGTCGGGCCGCTTGTCGTGGACTGCCAGTGGAGATTCCCCGTTTCCACCTGTTCCATGGGTGATGGCCACGGAAGCATGCCGGTCCCTATTCCCGTTTCGGCACCCATGACCACCGTTTTGTGGGTGCTGTCATCGCCGGCGGACTCCGCCAGTGAGCGGACTTCGCGGATACGGGCGGAAAGCATGGTCGCGATGGCCGTGATTCGCGTTTCAGGTACGAGTCCCGTGACTGACAGGCGGTGTCCCACCTGTTCCTCCCACCCATCGAGCTTGCCAAGGTCATATCTGGTCCAGTCGGATATGAGGCGCAGCTGTCGGCGGGCTGTCGGCGTCTTATAAGTCGCGTAGAACGGTTTGGCCTTGTAGTCGCGGTTGTCTATGGCGAGCTCTCCGCACCACAGAGAGGCTCCGGTGTCGAACAACGGCGCGGGTCGGACCCGCAGTGTCTCCACGTCGCGGATGAGACCGAAGTTATTGTAATGGCGGTCGATGTTCCGCATGAGGTAGTCCACGAGTAGCCAATCGTCGGTCGCATGCACCACCGCCGCCCCTTCGCAGCCGAACAGTTGCGCCGCCCTGATCCACTGGTCCCTGGCGCTCAGGCGATTATCCCTCTTCACCGATTCGAGAATCTGCCATGCGGATACGAGTTCCTCGGTGTCCGTCAGCATTTCGGGACAGGTGGATACTGGCCTGTTGTCGTATTCGCCGAGATTATATCTGACTGCTGGTATGCCGAGCCTGGAGCAAAGGTCCGATGCGATGAGTTCGTTGACCGGTTCCTGTCCGGTACGTCCGGCTTTGATCAGTATCCTGGTGCCGTCGCCCGCAATGGTCCATCGTTTCGGAAGGTCGCCGCCGGTGGATGCGTCGGGCGCGTTGAGGCTGAACCTGTGGGAGGAGGAACGGGCAGTCAGGAGGGTTCGTCCAAGTTCCTCGTCAAACGGGTTGGTGAAGAAGTTCACGGTATCCCATTCGAGGTCGGATGATTCGGGCTTGACCCAATACTGGTCGGAAAGGCTGAGTCCATGCGAGCGGTTGAGGAGTTCCACCGCCGATCTTATTCCCATCGAGTCAAGTATGCCGCGTATCCCATCCCGAGTGGGTGGGATGGCCCTTCTTCTCCACCAAGCATCGATGCTTTTCGCGTAGATCGCGGGTTTGCCGTGGGAGATGAGCTCGAGAGGCAACCTTGAACAATCCAGTATACGGCCGCTGCCGACGGCCTTTCCCGATGAAGGATCGTAGTCGAAGGCCAGCACCGGATGTCGGCGACACATGATTATCCGTCGTTCCACGTCCGTTTCCCTCCTTGCTCCGGTGTCAGTCACTCCATCGTATCCCGTTTCCCCATCGTCACCATCGTAGTATGCGTGCCGCCGTGTCCAGGCTCCGGAACAGGGGCTGGTGGCCGGCGAGGTTTCGCAGGAGCGTTTCGAGCTCGGGGATGGGCAGGTATCGGCTCGCGATGGTCCAGACGGTCGCGACGGCGATGAGGGTGAGTATGGCGGTGACGGTGATCCACAGGATCTGCCTGATGAGTCCGCCGCCGGTGGTGGCACGGCCGGTGACGCCGGCGAGCACCGTGAGCGTGACGGCGAGGACGATCAGGGTGCCGGTGTCCCATGAGTCCAGGGTCCGGGTCATTGCGTCGGCCCATCGGGCGAGTTGTTCGATGATGGTTCCTGCCGTGTCTTCCATTGCGGGTTCCTTTCCTCCATGGCTGCGGGGTTCGGCGTCTCCACGCGGGGCGTCGGGTTTTCCGGCCGATTACGGTTGGCCTTCCGGGTTTTGCCGGGGTTGACGACGCCGCTTCCTTGTCCGGTGATGCGTGCGTCGAGGTTGCACCAGTGCTGTTCCTGCCGGCCGGACCGGCCCGGCGGCCTTTGCCCGATGGGCTGGTCGGGGTCGTCGATGTGCCACATGTCCCGGTAGACGGCCACGTCGCGCAGCAGGTTGTGGTCGCCGTGTTTCCGCGCCGTTTCCATGACGGTCCTCGACCAGGGCTGTTCACCCGTGGCGGCCTGTCGGGCGAGGGCGTCGGCCCGTTGGGTGATGAGGAGTTCGTTCTGGCGCACCAGGTCGAGGGCGGCGGTGTTTCTGGATGCCTTGATGGGCGGGATGATGCCGGCGGTCCAGTCGTCGCGCACCGCGCCGTTGAGCCGGTCGAGCAGGCCGCTGCTGAGCCGGCCGGCCATGACGGCGGCGGGGTCCTGCCGGTTTCCGTGCTCGTCCTTGGGGCTGATGTCGCGGCTGACGATGGCCATGGCCCGCTTGGGGTCGGTCATCCAGGCGCGGGACCATAGCGCGCGCAGCCATTCCCAGTTCGGGGACCTCGTGATCATGCTCACGATGCCCGGGTTGTGGCATTGGCGGAGTTTGGCCTCGAGGTGGGGGCCGGCGATGAGGCCGGCGGCGTAGTCGTGTTCGCGCAGGAGTCGTGTCAGGCTGTATCTCTCCTCGTGTTCGTCGATGCGGGTTTCGGTGGCGGTGCGCGTGTCGGGGCGCGTCAGGAGCGTGGAGAGCATGCGTTGGCGGGCGATGGCTTCGGGGTCGGTGTCCGATCCGGATAGCATGGCTTCCGTCTGCCGGGTCTTCTCGTCCTTGCACGCGTAGAGGAGGTGGTTCTCCTCGCGCCCTCGTGTGGCGGCCACGTATTGCAGGTTGCATGGGACGCGCGCGTCGGAGGGGAACATGGCGGCGCACCGGTCGACGGTCATGCCCTGGCTTTTGTGGATGGTGGTCGCGTATCCGGCCTCGCAGTTCGTTTTCGCCCAGTCCCGGGGTATGGTCCATTGCCTTCCGTCCGCGTCGCGGCATGCGATCGCGTCCGTGTCGATGCGGGTGACGGTGAACGCCATGCCGTTCTCGATGCGGTGTCCGTCGGGGCCACGTACCTGGTGGTCGTTGGCGCGGGACACGATCCGGTCCCCGGCTCCTATCTTCAGGCCGTCGGACAGCGTGGCGAGGCGGGACGGGTCCCCGTCGGACAGGCCGAGCACGCGCCGTTCGAGGATGGTGCGCTGGTTCATGGCGCGCACCTGTTCGTTGGTGCCGGCGACGAGGAGCGTGGTCTTGCCCGTCTTCTGCCATTGCAGGGTCATCCGGTACGCCTCCTCCTCGCATTCCCGGTCCTCGCCCCAGTGGAGACGGTGGTGGGCCGCGTATTCGGCGACGAGCCGGCGGCATGCCTCGACGCTGTCCGGTTTCGCGCGGTCGCCGCCGGCGCGCAGGCGCAGCGTGGCTTTGCCTTCGTCTGCCCATCTGGCCCGTCCGCCGTCGGGGTCGTTCGCCCAGAGCCCGGGGTCGCTGCGGAAGCGCCACAGGCTGGTGAGGGTCGCGCACCGGTGTTCCCGTTCGGCCCAGGCGAGCAGGCCGCCCGGGGCGGCGGGCGCGTCGAGCTGCATGGGGTCGCCGGTCAGTACGAGCCTGGCTCCGGCCCGTTCGCACAGTTCGGCGATGGCGTCCAGTTCCGGGGTGCCGACCATGCCCGCCTCGTCTACGATGACGAGCTGTCCGGGGTGGATGAGGCCGGCCTGTTCCCGGGCGTCGGATTCGCTGATGGCGCGGCGTATCCGGTCGCGTTCGGCGGGGGTGCGCGCCGCGGCGAGCCGGCACCGGTATTCGCGTCGCAGGTCGTCGATCTGCGCCCGGTGCCGTTCGGATACGTTGTCGAGGAGCTTGGCGATGGTGATCGCGTTGGTGCCGATGCTGTCGGCGAGCTCGTCCCCGGCCCGGACGGACAGGGTCAGGCCGAGCACGGATCCCCTCCCGTGCCGGGTCTCCCATGCTCGGGCGACGGCGCGCATGGTGGTCGTCTTTCCGGTGCCGGCGGGGCCGATGAGCGCGCTGGCCGCGTGCGGGTTCTCGAGCAGGTATGCGGCGGCCTTCGCCTGGTCGTCGCTCAGCCGGTTTCCGCCGGCCCGCATGGACTGGATGAGCCGGGTGCCCTCCCCGGGTCCCCAGGCGAGCGGGTCGGTCCGGCCGAACGTGGCCATGACGCGTTTTTCCATGTCGAGGATCGTCTGGCTGGTGTATCGGTCGAGTGTGGGGTCGTCGAACGTGCTGCGTCCGGCGCGGCTGACGAGCGCGGGGTCGTCGCCGGCTTGGCCTGCACGGTAGCGGGTCGGGGTTATTTTCACGCAGCGGCGGATGGCGAGTTCGGCGACCTGGTTGGCGGTGTCGGCGCGGGCCGTGGGGTCGAGCCGGATGTCGGCGAGGAGGCGTTCGGCTTCGGCCCGGATGTTGCTGAGCGTCCATGTGGCGCGGGTGCGTTCGGTGTGTGCCATGGCAGCGTCGGCGAGCCGTTCGAGTTCCGTCCGGCCGGGTGTCTGGTGGTCGGCGAGCTGTCCGGCGAGGCGGATGCCCGCGGCCCGGGAGGCGGTCTGTCCCAGTTCTATGGTCCTGTCCCGGTGCGAGTCGACCGCCTGCCACATGGCGTCGATGCTGGTGCCGGGGGCTTCGGCCCGCAGTTTGCCGTGCCATCGTCGGGTCAGTTCTGCCAGTCCGGGTCGGGCGTCGGTCTTGGGCTTGCGGGTTTCCAGCCAGACCTGTTTGTGGAGTTCGGCGCGTCGTTTCCATCCGATCGTATGGCCGGTGCGGCGTTCCTCCTCGTCGATGATGGCGGCGAGCCGGGTTTCGATCTCCCTGTCGCGTCCGCTGAACGCGTCGATGAGCTCCTCGGGCACTCCCTGGACCTCGCCGGCCACGGCCCTGGTGCCGCGTCCGCGGGCGCGGGCCGGTTCGTGCCAGGCCCAGCCGAGTCGTTGGGTGAGCAGGTCCTTGACGAGGTTGGCGTTGTATTCGCTCAGTTCGACGGTGGCCCCGTAGACGGCGCGGCCGTCGAGCGCGGTCCATTGGCCGTCCGTGGTGCGGCGCACCCGGTTGGAGATGACCAGGTGCGTGTGCGGGTGGGGGTCGCCGTCCCTGGAGTCCCAGTGGTCGAAGGCGAAGCCGGCGACCCCGTCGCAGGCCGTGCTGGCGACGCCGCCGGCCCCGGCCCGGGTGGCCGCGTATTCGGCTTCGAAGTAGCCGATGGTCATGTCGGCCGCCTGGTGGAGGCATTCGTCGATGGCGCGGCGCGTGTCTTGGTCGGCGAACGCCCAGAGGATGCTCACGCTTTTGGGCACGGTCTGGGTCAGGTCGTATCCGGCGATGGGCGGCTGCCCGTCGTTGTCGGCCCGTATGCCGGCCTGGTCGAGGCTGCGGCCGGTTTCGGGGTTTCGGCGTTCGTTGATGAGCATGCGCACGGTCTCGGCGCCGGCCTGCCGTCCGGTCTCGCCGCCGAGCAGCCGGCTGGCCGATCCGATCCACCGGCCGGGCGGGTTGCCTTCGGCGTTGTAGTAGGCGGCTGGGTCGGGGCCTGTGAGCGGTCCGGGCGTGGCCTCGTCGGGTATGGCGCCGTCGGCCTGGAGCGCCTCGCGCGTGCGGTCGAGGTAGTAGTCGGCGCTGCTGAGTTTGGTCATGCTGATGGCCATGCGTGCTCCTCTCCTTTTCCTGCGGCGCCGCGGGCCGGTCCGTGGCGGCGCAGGAGTCGTTCCGCGTCCCCGTCCTCGCCGGTCCGGTCGCATGCGTCGATGATGCGGCCGATCTGGCCGTCGGGTCCCGCCTGCGTGAGGGACCGGGGGTCGTGGGTGGCGGCGAGCGTGAGCATGCGCATGAGCAGGATGTGGGTGCGGGCGCGCGTCTCGATGCCATGTCGCCGTATGGTTTCGGTGTCCAGTTCGATGGCGTGCGCCCTCGTCAGCAGGTCGTCGGCGTTCATTCTGAGCCTTTCGATGGTTCCGGCGTTGGCGGCGGAGCGCAGCGTGCGCCGATCGCGCGCCGTCTTGTAGTCATGTGCCTTGCGGCATGCGTCGCCGCAGTATTCGCCTCGCGTGCCGGTATCGAGCCGTGCGCCGCATTCGTGGCATGATCGCCGTGGGCGGGCACTTGTCCCGGTGCGGGTGAGCCGGTTCCACCTGTTGCGGCACCGGTCGGAGCAGAAGTCGGGCACGGGTCCCTGGGCGGGCTTGTACACGGGTTCGCCGCACATGCGGCAGTGGCCGGCCGGCACCCGTCCCGGTTCCGCCTTGCGCGCCTGGCGCCGGCATCGGGCCGAGCAGTACCCGTCCGCCCATACCAGGGTCTCGGGGTGCGGGCACCGGGCCCATTTGCATCGGCTGGGTCTGGGCCATTCGCTTGTGGCCCCTGTGGTCCCTGGGCGGTCGCTCATGGCCTGGCCCCTTCGTCGAGGGACCACCATCCGTGGTCCGCGCCGTTGCGTCCTCGATGGTCCTCGGCCCATATGCCCTCGATGATCCGGTCCATGCCGACGGCCCGCGGGCCCGCGCCGTCGTCGTGGTCCAGGTCGGCGCGCCATTCGTCGTCCACCCCGGGCCCGGGTTCGGGCCACATGCCCTCGAGCGTGTGGTCTTCGCCCGTGTCGGTCATGGCCGGGTCCATGGTCCATGGGCGTGGACCCCTCCAGCCGGTCAGGCCCGCGATCCGGTCCATGCCCTTGCGGCCGATGGACCGGGCCAGGTCCACGGCCCACCGGTCCTCGTATGCCATGAGCGTTTCCGGTTCGAGCCGCATGAGCGCCGCCATGCATCTGACCGACCAGTAGCACAGTTCGACCGTCCCGTGGTCGGCTGGGCCGACGGCCTCGTTGCGCCATGCCACCCGCCGGCGCAGTTCGGCGGCCGCCTCGGCGACGTCGTTCCTGGATGCCATCAGGAGCGACTCCTGCGACATGCGGCGTCCGCGTTCCCGTTCCTTCCTCAGCTCCTCCCGGCGCCGGTTCCGGCATGCCCGGTGGATCGACAGCGGCTTCCCGCGGCGCGGGTCCCGCTCCTCCACCGCGAGCCCGCACACCGGGCATGCGGGCGGCTCCTGGATCATGTTCCCATCGTTCATGGCGCCCCCACCCGGCCCGCGTCTCCCGTCCCGTCGATAACGCCGAACCCCGATATCGGACGTCCGGACGGCAAACACCATCAAAAACGTTGCCGTTCCGCCGATAGGCGGCCGCCGCGAGGCGGTGGGTGCAAGAAGTCCATCTCCTTCGGAGATTGCATCGGGATGTGCTTTTTCTTGGGTTTTCTGATGGCGTCGTACCTTGTGGCTGACTGTGTGGGTTCTTGGTTCTGTCTTCGTTGTTTCTGGTTTCTGTGTCGTGCTTTTTCGTCTGTCTGGGTGCTGGTTTTCATGTCGGGTTTTATTTCGCGTATGTGTCTGTTGTGCCGTTGTTTGTTCGGGGCCGGCTGACGCAGGGAGGCCGGGCATGGCGGCCCCGGCGGGTGCCGGCTCCTGCCGAACGGGGAGACGTCCACGGTCGGGAGCCTGTTCGTCGACTGTCGGGGATGCGGCACCGGTTCCGGGCGCGCCGCGCGATGCGCATGGCTTTGCTCCATGTGCGTTTGGGGAGACCGGCCCGATGGCGATGGGCTCTCGGGCCATGGACCGCATGAACCGGGTCCGCCCGCCGACCGGCCCATATGGTCCTTGGACCGTGGCCCGGTGGACGGGGACGCCATCGTCCGGCCCGGTCCATGGACCAGGGGTGGTCCGCGTGGCCGTCCCCGCATGGGCTTTCGCGTGGACCACGTATTTGGTTGGTCCGCCGAATGGACCGTGGTCCGTCAGGGTGGTCCGCGGGACCATCCCTTGCACGGTCCACGGTCCGTCAGGGTGGTCCGCGATGCCGGCCCTCACATGGGCTTTCGCGTGGGCCGCATGATCGGTCCGGCATGTGGCCCATTGGCCCATTCGCATGATGCGGTCCGGAAGCGCGCAGGGCACGCTGATGGCCCACATGCATCGACGTGGCCCATTCGGCTCCCTGGTCCTCGGTCTCGGACGCTGGCCATGGCCCGCACGACGTGGGCATGATCGTGGACCGGGCCGGATTGGATTGGATGGGTCCACGGTCGATGCCGCCCTCCGTGCCCGATCGGCCCGTCCGGCCGACGGCAAAGGGGGCGGAGCCGTCATCGGACTCCGCCCCCCTTTAACGTGTGCCACTATGCCAGGTCCTTTTTTATTCTTCTTGCCGCTTCCTTGTAGACGGTGTTGTCGTCACGAACGGAAACGACGACGACCGTCATGGAATGGACTGTTCTTTCCAGCCGGTAGACGACCCTCAGCCCCTCCCCTCGGAGTTTGACCTTCAGGTATCCGGTGAGGTTGCCGTCGCGCTTGTGCCCCAATGGTTTGCCGTAGCCGCCTTCCGTGAAGGGAAGCGGATTCTGCGCCACCTTGTTGATGGCCTCGTTGACATGGCTTTTGGACGGCTCACGGAGTTTCCTGATGTCCTTCTGCGCCTCCTTGGTGAATTCGATGTTCCAGACCATCATTCGAACTCCGGAACATAGCCGTCATCGACGGGCTTGTAGTCCTTGCCGAACACGTCGTCCATGCCGAGTCTTGTCCCGTCGTCCTTCTTCATTCGTTCCTCGGCTTCGAGGTACAGGGCGAAGTCCTCTTCGGCCTCGGTGAGTCGGCGGTAATCGTCCGGGCTGATGACGATGGCGGCCGGCTTGTTGTTTCGCATGACCACGATGGGGTTGTTGTCCCCCACCCTGCTGAGCGTCTTGCTGACCCCTCCGTGGCTGAGTTCGGACACGGACACGAGGTTGTCCAATGTGATGTTTCCCGCCATTCGCCTTGCTCCAATCGATTCAAAAATAGCTATTATTGTGATGATAATTGTATTCACGTTTTGCTGGTCGGTCAAGGGAGGACAGGGCCCGTCCGGCCCCGCCATCCCATGCCGGTCACTTGGTCGGCGCCCAGGGGTCGATTCCGGTCTGGGGCTTTGGTGTCTGGTATCCGTCGGCGGGGAAGTGTCCGGTGTTGCGTACGTAGTTGACGAGGTCGGCGGTCGCGATGTCCGCCCAGGGGTCGTTTGCGGTGTTGTCGAGGGTCTTGGTGTTCATCTTCGTTTTCCTTTCCGGTTGGTGACGACCGCTCTTTGCCGCGGTGCGCGTCGGGGCGTCAATGGGACGCGCGGGGCCCCGCAGGGGTCGCGTGGACCGTTGACGTCCCGGCGTGCGCCGTGGCATGGTGCGCCAAGGAACCGATCGGGAGGGAAGACGAAGATGGACGCCGGGACCCGGGCCACGTCATCGTCCCGGCTTGGTTGGATGGATGCCGTCTCCATCCCGGTTCGTGGATGGCGTTGTCGTTGACGGCATATGGATGCGGAAGGGCTGGATGATGGGGACGGCTGATGTCGATCGCTTCTCGTACCGGTTTCGTCGGCCCTTCGAGGATGGCGGGCACGTCGACGCCTGTGTCGAACTGTCCGGATCGAGATGGCTGTATGTTTCCACGTCCACGGCTTTGGCCGGCATCCGTCGCCTCGTTGCCGGGGTTCTGGCGGACATGGATTCGGTGTTCGGCCGTCTTTGATGGACGTCACCCGTTCCTGTCTGAAACGCGAAGGCGGGGCCTCCGGCTTATGGATGGCCCCGCCCGTTTTGCTTCCCTGTGATTTTCCGATCACTCGTCGTCGGGTATGGTGTCATGGTCGTAGATGCCGACCATGCGGATGGTGCGTTTCGCCTCGCGCTTGAAGTAGACCACGAGCACGTCGTCATCGAAGGTGTGGAACTCGAAGTGGTTTCCGTCCCCGAACGGGCTGCGCTCGAGCGGGTGGTCGTGCCATCCGCTCTCCTCCACGCGCCCCCTGGCCGCCAGTTCGCAGATCGCCTCCCTTATGGATCGGATGATGGACGCGAACTGTTCGTGGGTGTATTTCTCCTTGAGGGGCAGCGCGGTCCGCCAGAAATGCGGCGAGGCCTTGACGCTCCAGTTCACTGGCCTACCTCCTGTGCGGTGAGGCCGAGTTCCCCGAGCACGTCGTCGGGGATGGTTCGCGCGTCGGTGGCGTCGTCAGCGACCAGCCCGTACTCCTGGGCCTCGGCGAGCAGCATGTCGCGGCGTACGTCCTCGCCGAGTTCGCGTGCGGCCGGGGAGGAGAAGACGCCGTCGAACGGGGTGCGGTTCTCGTGGGCGACCTGGGTGACCATCATCTTCATGGCGGCGGGCGTGGTGATGCCGTTGCGCGCGAAGGCGGCGTCGGCACGCGCTTTGACGTCGTCGGGGACGTTGACCTGGATCAATGCCATGGTAAGCCTCCTTCTCCTTATGTGTTTTCCATATAATATCATATTTTTTTTGGAGGCGGAATGACGGCGGAGGAATACGCGGGCCTTGACGGGACGGGGTTGCACGGGTTCGCCCGTCGCATCGTGGCCGGTCGGACCGTTTAAGAGGTGCTGGTCTTACAGGTCTTTTCCGGATTCGGATTGCAGGAAGCCGTCCATCGTTCCATGGACGGCTTCCGTTCTTTATCGGTTTCTATTGGAATCGTTCCTGGATGGGCCGCAGCGCCCCGGTGGCGGCGAGCAGGAGCGCGGCCTGCGCCTGCCGTCCCGTGCGGATGCCGTCGAGCCGGTATCGGCTTGTCGCCTTCCATATCTCGTTTTCGCGTTTCACGTCGATCAGGAGCATGTCCCGTCGGATCACGGTGCCGTCGATGCTGCGGACGCTCCATGTGCACAGCCAGGCGTGGATGGCGCCGGCCTCGATGGGGCAGCCGGCCCGCTGGCATGCGTCCAGGGTCGTCCTGCTGGGGGTGATCTGGCGTGGCTGCGCGCCGATGGGCGGGCGGATCCGTTCGTCCATCGCATCGAACGCCTTCGCCGCTCCTTCCTCGTCGCCGGTGTCGATCCATTCGTCCATGGCATGTCGCCGCATGTTGGCCTCTTCTCCGGGTGAGGGCCGGCCCGGCGTATGTGTGGGCCGGCCTTGGTCGTGTGTGGTCGTCGTCAGATCGCCGGCTGCTGGGATGCCGCGGGCGCGAACCCGTCGGTGAAGGCGGGCTGCCTGGTTTGGGCTCCCGTGGCGTTCCACGGGTCGCTGGCGGGCGTCGTCGGCTGCTGGGGCTGCGGCTGGGCCATGGGCTGGCTCGGCTGTGGAGTGCGTCCCGCGAACCCGTTGTCGCGCGGCGCCTTGTTGTAGGCGACGGTGCCGGCGCGCAGGCTGACGGCGAGGTCGGTGGCGCGCAGTTCGAGGATGCTTCGTTTCGCTCCCTGCTGGTTCGTGTATTCCCTTTGCACGTAGCTGCCGGTGACGATGACGGGCACGCCTTTCTGCTTGCCGTCGGGTCCGGTCGGCAGCATGCTGTGCTGCAGGTGTTCGGCCAGGTATCCGCTGGCGGTGCAACGGATCCATGTGGTGGCGCCGTCCTCCCATTGGCCGGTCTGCGGGTTCTGGGTGCGGCTGGTCTGGGCGACGTCGAACGTGGCCCATATGCCGCCGTCCTGTCGGGTGTGGAATTCGATGCTGCCGGTGTTTCCGCTGATGGTCAGCGTGACCTGGTTGATGGTCGCCATGATGGTGTTCCTTTCCTTGCGGGTCTTGGCTGTTCTGTTTTCGGGAGGCGGCCCGTGCCGTCTTCCGTGTGGGTCACCTGTTGCCGGCGCGATAGCGTCGGTCTGCCTGGCTCATTGGTTGGTGGACAGGTTGATGGTGATGACGGGGTTGGTGATGTCGGGCATGGAGTCGGCTGGCGGCCAGTCGTCGATGCCGGCGGCCTGCATGATGGCGGCGAGGCAGCCGCTGTGGGCGGCGGCGATCTCCCATTGCCAGCATTGCCTGTTGGACAGGGCGATGAGGTGGTCCCACATGGGGTAGCCGTTCTCGTCGAGCGCGGGCCGGCCGGCGTTGAGCAGGCCGATGAGTTTTCTGACCTGGGCGCGCAGGCGTTCGGCTTCGCGTGCGGTGACGGTGTCGACCTGCTGCCAGATGCGGCGGGTGGTCTCGTCGTCGATGCCGTTCGCGGCCTGTTCCCATGCCTGGTTCCTGAGGTCGGCGGCCTCCTGGGTTTCGGCCGGGTCGAGGGTGAGGCTTTTCCTCCAGGTGATGCCCATCTGCCATGCGCCGGAGTCGGTGGCCTGTGTCTGGCTGGTGATGGTGGCCGTTATCCTGTACTGGCTCATGATGGTGTCCTTTCCTGTGTCGTGGATCGTCTGTCCGGCTATCCCCTGATTTTTTCTTTTTGGCCTTTCGGTCAAGCGCAGCGTTACCGGCCAAAGCGGGTTCCGTCCAATCGATCGCGCCGGGCGCAGCCCGCCTGCGTGGCGATTTGACGGGTTCCGCGACGCCGGTATGATCGTTTCGGCTTCAGCCGAAAAGGCCAAAAGGGAAACCTGGGGCCGCGCCCCTTTGGGGCGTTCCTTTTTCCGATAG
>OKFX01000407.1_pt1 | contig 15086 bp, 33 predicted proteins | sample 1633441 | NCBI WGS metagenome assembly OKFX01 (sample SAMN04436775, study PRJEB24849) | human gut metagenome | biome: human gut; feature: NICU; material: stool | host: Homo sapiens | place: USA: Saint Louis, MO | collected 2011-03-21
ATACCTTAAGCAGGTAAAAGATAGCATAGATAGCAATTTACCATACATAGATACCCGCAAAAAAATTAAAGATGGGTTTGCTAACGGTACCAGTTGGACAGCTACAGATGATTGTATAGTTTGTGGTTCCATTGGTTTTAACAGTTCAGCTCAGGGTTGTAATGTACTTATAAATGGGATAAATATTTTTTGGGTCAATAATGATGTCACAGTCAATTCGTCAATGCCTATATGGTTTTCTGTGCGTAAAGGTGATACCGTACGATTTATTGGTTATAACAATCAAGTTCCAATCCTTACGAACCTACATGCCTTCAGCACAAAATGATTACGGCTTATAAAACTTCCAAACCTGTTTCCAGTTTTGACCGTCATAAAAATCATACCAGATACCGGTGTTGTTAAATGCGATTGATGCAATCTCGCCAGAATCATATTGTAACTGGAATGCCCGGTCGGTCCGGTCGGAATATACGGCTGTAAACCCATTAATGTTCTCGACGCCGTTTAAAGTCACCTTTGCGTTGGCCGCTGCTAAATTGCTACTTTTTTAAGATACATATTTGCTCACAGTCAGCGAAACCAAACTCTGGTCAATATGTAACTTCTTAGCTACATCCTTTTGTTTCATTCCATCATGATATAGATACTCAAATACCATCTTATCTCTTGGATTTTCAATCGACAAAATTAACTCATCAATCTCCACCATCAATTGTTCAAAGAATCTTTTTTCCTGAGCAATTTTTAACTCTAAATCATGTATTCTTTCTTTCCATTGCCTGCTATCAGTTCCACATGGGCCTGAAACAGTAAAACCTCGCCGCTGAAAAGGAAAGCATGGATTAGAACCATATACCTTCCCATATAAGGTTTCTGGTGGATTATCTTTGTATCTTTGTAATTTTTTTTCATCTTTAGCAATTACATCTCTAATATATGGATAATTTGCCAGGTACTCTCTCGTCACAATCATAATACTCGTCCTCCTTCTAAAATGGTCGTGGCATAGGTTTTACTTCAGCCGTAAATCCACCCTCCAAAAATCTTTCCAACTGGCTAAGGCTATCGGGCGAGTCATCATGCTCATTGTCACCTATTTGTACAAATTTAGTAAGCTCATCCATGGCTTCATCATATTCCTGGCTTCTCATATAACGATGGATTCCTGGTGGGTCATTCTTTGCCGCATCCTTAATCAATCTGTTAGGTGCCAAGAAAATAAAGCGACGTTTGATATCTCCCGAATATTGTATGATTTTTGTCATTTTAGCCATTTTCCCAGGTGCTTTACTCGATGTAATAGAACACTTATAACCTTGACGGATTAAGTCATCATCTACATACTTCGCATACATATCACCACCGTTATTAGCCTCAAAGTTTATCTGCTGAATCTTGTTCCCAATGATTTTTCCTTCAACCACAGGAATGGTTACTTCTTTTATGCCTTTATTAAATACCCAGTCTGGAATATACACATCCCCGTTCTCATATTCAAAACCTATCGGCATTGAAAGACTATCTCCTCCGCCCCAAGCCACATCACAGGCCGTAACAACACGGACAAATCCGCTGGCCGGAAGAATACCAAAAAAGAAGCGTAGTTCATCTTCTGGAAATAACAATCCTTCACGGATAAATGGTTTCTGCTGAAATTTAGCCTCCCATTCGTTCTTGTCCAAGCGTGCTTCCATATCTTTATAATATTGAGTTGAAAAGCCTTTAACCTCATACTGAAAGTTCGACTCACCTTTCTCGTTAAGTGCTGGTATCTTGCGGAACCTGTATCGCGGATTGTGCGCATTCTCCTTTTCTATTTTTCCCAAGGGGTCTATAATATTCCACCGGGTGCCCACCATCAGTTCCCTGGCACCATCATTTTTACGGTCTACCATCTTATTCAGGTATTCCTGATAGGTATTCTCCATACGAACCGGATTCAAGGAATGCTCACGGTCACGGATAAGGTCATCAACATATAGGTAGCCATCCGATGATACATCAACAGCTCCCGTCCATGTCCCATCAATACCACGGCACGTAATCGTGGCAAAACGGTCAGGCTCATCCAGATTGATTTCAAAATCCTCTGCACTGGTTTTCTGCAACGGAGAATCTGGGAAAATCTCTGAAAATTTGTATTCACGAGTATTTATCAGGTTCAAAAGTTCTCCATAAAACCCTTTTGCCAACTTCCCAGAGTGCCCACCCATTGCACTATGGCTGTTAGGGCGCTTCCCAGCAATCCAAGAAAGATAAAAAATACATACTGTGGACTTACCAACACGACTTGGCATCGACAATCCGTAAAAATCCAGTTTTCCGTCTTCCAAGTCCTGAAGGTCATCTACGACGACTTTCAAGCTTTTTCTCCGTGGAAGATAAAACCGCTTCTCCGGATTTCTGTCTTTCTCCATGTATATCAAATACGATTCAAACAAATACGGTGCTTCAAACAACATGGTTCGCCAGTACAGGTCGTCCCACTGCTGCTCCATGGTTTCCACATACATCGTGGTCGCCCACTTCTTTATGTACCCGGAATATGTTATCACAAAATCCCTGTCGGCAACCGACAGTTCCGGATTATCTTCCATCGTGTACTGGAGTTCACTCAAAAGAACACTGAGCATATCGTATGATGGCGGCGTAGTAAGCTGCCGCTTTAGTTTATTGATTATTTCCCGGTGTTCCTGAAAATTCATAAGAAAAGCCTCCTTCCTCTGTTTATTTCGCAAAGGTCGAAGGCTCACTAGGCACTGGTTTAAATCGACATAATTTTTAACTTAATCCTGTTCGGGATGTTCTTTCTGCCATTTTTGATAATACCAACATCTCGTTGCAAGGCCCCTATTTATGCCGCGAAGAATATCATAATTTTCGCATTCATATTCTTTATTCCAACCATGAACATCAAAATTATGCCCTAAGCAGCATCTACGAACTCTTGACTTTGCCCAATCATCGCAGTCATGTTTCTTCCCAATCATAAATGTTGCCGCCCAAGGTGTTGCATTGGGACTACAATAGAAATACAGCGGCCACCAATGTCCATCACATAGAAAAGGCAACCTAAAACAAATATACCCGTATTTTTTAGTATGTAGTTGTACTCCCCAATGCATGGCATTTCTCCCATATATTGTAAGATTCCCAATACTAATATGGCCTGTCATAAAATTCCACTTCATATAATGCTTTAACTTACTCCACATTTACAATTATCTCCTTTCGACATTTGCTGTTCTTACACTTATACGGCATTTTCTCAATCTTTGTATCAGGATTGACCTTAAACTGCTTTTTCTGGCAGTAAGGACATACAACCCACCCTGCTTTTACATCCGCCCGCCCGTCAAATCCATCTTCTGGCGGATTCATTGCTTTTGAAAAATCCATCTTAGTCCCTTCAATTTCAATTATTGATAACCTATTATCAGCCATGTAACATATACTACAATGTCCATCGTCACATTCAACCTTAAAAGGTCCTGGTATGAATACGGCGATTGGCTTCTCAAAAATATATTTTCGGATGATTCTACAATCTGTAACTATTTCCATGTTTACATCGAATCTATCTGAAATCAACCTGTGCTCCTGCATTTCAGATGGATATAAGTTTTCATCAATTTTTATTGTACAGTATTTCGGAGGAGTATCATATTCCCTTTCTGGTCTTAAAAGCATTTATTCCATCCTCCCAGCAAACTTAGAATATGAGCACAATCGTTTCTCATCATGAGCGTTAAGTCGTTCCCACTTACCCACGCCAACGTATTTCCATCATCAAGGAATGTTATCTCATATTCGTCTTTTTCCTCATGTGTTCCACCAAGCGTTTGCTCCATGTATTCCTTATAGACTTTACTGACATAAGCCTTTCTGTTAAACCACGTATCATCAACATATGGTACAACTTTGATTCCGCTTTCATCAATTACCATATTCTGTTCGATAGAAAACTTTGTGCAAAGAACAATGTCCCCTTTATTAAATCTTCGTTTCATTTCTCCAACCTCGTTTCGAATCCTGCCGCCACAAAAACACAACAGGCCTGCTCAATCCTCGGTATCATTTCCTCGGTTATCATCGCTTCCTCCTTCTCATAGGCAAACCATGTAAACGCCGCCAATTATTCTGCTGAATCTGTTTCCAAGTGCATAAACCGTTCCAAACAAAGAGTAATTCACCTGGAGGAACTGGCATATCAAAAGAAACCTTCAATTCTATCGGAAAGTGTAAATCATCAATCATCCTTTGTGTTTCTTCATCCATCTGTTTTGAATCAAACTGCTCTTCCTGAATATCCTCCGGCAAAACAAATTGTTTCCCATCACCGCATATAATTACTTTCACGCCATCCTCCTTATTAACTGGCAAACTTCTGGTGAAAAATAGTCGGTTCGTTCTTCTCCGCATAACCGGCATTTATAAATCGCTTGATATGTTGCCATGCTCTAACCCCCTCATATATCCCTTTACAAAAGAGACATCTTCCACGCAATCACAATTCTTGCACCGATACTTCGGCAGACCATTGATTTTCTCACGTTCAAACTCATGCCGCCGACAGGATTCCTCTTTCTGGTTGTTCTCGTTGATGTCTTGCATAATTTTTATGGAACGTTCGTCTATTCCCCTTGCCCGCGCCTTTTCGATGTCAAACATATTGATTACCCCTCCACAAACCCTATTTCTTTTGCTTCTGCAAGGAAGTCTTCTAACGGAAACTCCCAAAATTTTGGATTTTGCTGATAACACTCAATAAATTCAGATTCCGTCATTGACCTAAAACCAGGATAGTCTCTTTTACACATAAACCACGGATTACCCATTCCAATTATATAAAGCTCACTACCATTACCAATCACTTCGGGGCATACGTACAAGTTACACTCTTTCATGTGTTCACAATGTTTATATTCTCCTGAAGCCCCCTTGCAAAACCGCTCTGACATCAACAGCCAACACCTATACCTTTCTTACTAATCCGCACAACCTCTTTGACAAGATTATGCGGTATCTGAATCACAGTAATCAACTTCTGATTATGGAATATGTACGCCTTGTCCCCATAAAGCCGAACCTGGTTTGCTTGTCGGTTATAAAAATACTGCTTATCGACCCACTTTTTCAGATTCCCGGTCAAATCTCCATGCCTCAGACCCTTTTCATATGCGATTTTAGCCAGACGCTCCGAAGATTTATCGTTCAGGCCGCAACGCTCTTTCATACGCTCTTTGGCGTGTTTTGTGACCTGCATATAACCACCTCATATTTTTACAACTTTGATATTGGGATTTATTTTCTTCGCTTCGCCCTCAAAATTCCAAAGTTGTGTCTCCTCACACACAGCACCACACTTCATACATTGATTAAATTCAACCCAATATCTATCAATATGGCGTTGGTCAGTAATTATTTCTCCTTCTTGTGGAGATTCAGATATGGGGTGGATAAAAACACCTCCACATTTTCCACATGTCATAAGCCTAACATTCCCTTTTCCATAACGGATGAAGTTATAAGAGACTTTTATTCTTTGAATTAATTCACTGGTTCGCATGCCAATATCCCTCCCGATTTTTCGCAATAAAAAACCAACCACCGAATATTGATGGTTGGCTTTACTCTATTACTGCTCAAAAAACTGCTCCCCAGATAATTCTGACCAAGATGAACTTTTCGCCGGCCTTGCACATGCGGCGTATTTTGCACACTTTGCTGGCTTCGCATATTTCGCACATTTAGCTGGCCTCGCATATTTAGCTGGTTTCGCTGGTCCGCTACCAGAAGCGTCTTCTGTAAAGAACACACATCTACCTCTTTTATCTCTAATCCAGCCATCTTCAAACCAGCCAAAATGATGTCCATTAAATCCATATACTTTATTATCATACAAATAAGCCACCGGACGCCCATTAAATAAAAAGATATGTTGTTCATCTGCCAAATAAGCTATTGGCTTTCCGTGAGAATTATAGAATGTCATAGTAAATTTCCCCTTTCATTCGTATGATAAGAAAATTATACCACTCCAACCATCAATATTCAATTCTCAATGTGCAAAAATACCTATAACTCATACTCGGGATAAACTTTTTCCCAGACATCTCGATAATATGTGTTGATGGTGCCATAATTAGCGTCGAATATCTTCTTTACCTCATATCCCATAGCTTCGCCAGTGCCTGACTTTTGAAATGTATTCTGGTTGCGCTCACGCCATTTCCATTACAAAAGCGAGTGGATTCGAACCACATATGCAGAACTCGTATCGTCATACGAATGGGAAGTATAGGTTCCGACCCTATCTCTCCTGCTCCAAGCAGGCGCTTTCACCAGATAAATCCCTTGTTCCGTACAAGGTCGAAGTTTCATTAACTTCCGTCGTAAACGCCATTTTCTGGAATCAATGGAAACCCTTGTTTCACTACCGTTTATTACAGAGTCGTTTGAAAACAAGAAAAGGTCAACACATCTCTCAGGGGATTATCGGATTCGAACCGATGTACATAGGTTAACAGCCTATCGCTATACCTCTCAGCTAAATCCCCGCAACGGGCCTGCGCCCGTTAGCAACATTTTTTATCGCGCCATGCGTTTGCGCTATGGAGTTTTCTCTGAATTCCAAATAAAGATTAAGTATCGTCCTTACTCCCAACTTTTAACGTGCGTATAGCTATCTTGGCCATTCCACGGCATACGCAAGGCCGGACATTTCTCTAACAATTTTTGATTAACCTATTTATGGGGAAGGTTCAAAGAAATTGCCAAACAAAATCATACCCGATTCCTGCGGTGTGGAGTCGAACCACATACTCCCGGATTACGTCCGTAGCACTTCCATTTATGCTATCACGCAGGTATTATCCAGATAATAACGGTCTTTCCCGCCGTCAAGAGGGAATAGTCCCACACAGCTCACCCTCTTATGGTCTGCTTCCTGTAAGTCGCCACCGTCCTTCATCCACGGAGTCCGGGATGTCGCTCTTTCAGACCTCTTCCACTCTTGTCCAGCTACCTCGCAAAACTGGACGGACAATTTCTTCTCACCCGCAGGCTTTTCCCCTTGCCTTATCGGTTCACATGCAAAATTGCCACTGGTGTTTATGGGGAAAATCTTAGCAAGGTTGTTTCTGGAACCCCCATACAGGTGACACGTCTGACAACTATGCATCAGCTATCTCAATCTGGAAATAACCGGAACATATACTGTACGGACTTACTGTTCCAAACCCTCACGGCAGATTCGCTCTGCCTTAACAGCAAACAGCTATGAGGGGGAGATTCTAAATGTCAAAGATTCCGCACTTCCAGCATAATGCGGAGCGCCAAGTGAAGGAGTCGAACCTTCTAGCCTTTTATAGCCTACGGTTTTCAAAACCGCTTCCCACCGTTAGGATACTTGGCTTAACGAATCCAGTAACTATACCAGATTCGTATTTTAGATTGGGTTTTTGCATTCTTGCGGGTTTTTCAGCAGTTTACCGCATGACTACACTGCCTTTGGCCCCGATGCGCCAGATAATGTTTCTTGGGATTCCACATTATTATCCGCATTATCTAGTTGCACCATGGGCAATATCTACTCTGGATGCCTCGACCGCTCGCAAGGGTAAGGAATCCCATACTTACCGGCTTGATTCGGTCTTATTGCCTGCTTTACAGGACTTTTGCTTATGAATTTAACCCACTCCCATGTGAGGAACAGGATAATTCCGAAATAGGTAAAAATCATTTATCCCTCCAACCATCTATTATCCAGATAAAAGAATCCGAACACTGCTCCGCCGGTTAAAACAATCCAGACTGCCCAGAATATCCAAATACCAATTCCCGAAGTCAAATGCTCCACCGTTGAATCAATATTTCTGTCAGAATAAAACTGCGAACCGTCTTTTATCGTTCCATCTCGCAAATCTGTATATACAGTGCCAGTATATTTCAGCTGACAGCCATAGTATACAAACCTAACGAATCCAGATTCATGTATTGTGTCTATGTAATCCGTTCCAGGCATATCCACTTTGGAATAATCCATTTCAATGCCGCAGAATCTGATTTTCTGGCTATGGATTTCTTCACTCCCGGCATAATCCCATTCCCAGTATGTCTCTATTCGTGTTTGTGTCTTGCCATTGGAGTCCGTATATGTAACTGTTCGGGTGTGCATATTATAATGCTCCTCAACCTTCTCCACATACAGGTAGTCCCCACCGATTTCTGGATATGTAACGGCATCAACAGCTTCCAATTCGCCGTATACAAATGCATTACCAATATTCGTATCCATCCCATATTGGAACATTTCAGTATCGGTTATCTTCGCCGCCTTATAATATTCAGCATTGTGGTCAATCTGGATATTTTCAATCTTTCCGACAATCACAAAACCAATAAGGAGCATTGCAGCCACGATGGAAATACTGGCAAGAACCTCTCTTTTCGTGATTTCCATGTTATTCATACCTTTAATCCCCAGGCTCTCGCTTGCAATTTGTACCGGAACTGATTATCCTCCAAAAAGTTCAGTTTCTCTTTCAATGCCTGCTTTACAATATCATTAAATGGTTTCTCCATTTCTGACTTTATCATGTCGATTTCTCGCTGATGGTCAGCAATAATATCAAGAATGTTATTTTCGTTGTACATGGCTTCCTCCGCTATTCAAACAAATTCGTTGGTGCGTCAACAGGTGCTCCGTAATCAAGCCGCTGATAATCCTGTACCTGATAGCCTGTCCATGACAGGAATATTCTCGCCGGGAATCCTTTTACATATCGGTTATATGTACCAACTTGCTTGTTGTAATTCTCCCGGTATTGGGAAAGCAGATTCTCTGTTGTCGCAAGTTCAGTCATAAGCTGCTTATAGTTCCCGTCGCTTTTCAGTTCTGGATATGCCTCCGCGACCGCCGTAATCGCCGTAGTCACATTCTCAATATCGCCGGCAGTTCCTCTGCCGTCCACAATGGCCTGTAGCGTCTCTGCCTCATGCTTGTCATACTGCTTTACACAGTCAACCAGATTCGGCAGCTTGTCCATTCTAGCTTTCTCCTGAACCTTAATATCTGACATTGCCGTTTCAATGGATTCCTCTAAGCCAATCGCCTTATTTTGACTGCTCTGCACTCCAAACACGCACATTGCCGCAAAGCAGATAATGCCAATCAGCGCAATAACAATTACTTTCCAATTTTTCATTTTGATTTACCTCCAGAAACTTGAAATCATTTTAGCCGCTATACATCCTATTGAGGCGATAGTACTTCCGACTACAGACGCAAATAAACACTTTAAAATAGTTATTCCTATAAGTGTCCCAGATAAAGTACCTAAGTCAAATGCCTTACAAGCCTCCATAATCGGCTGTACAAACATTAACCAACCGCCTACATATAAACCACATATAATACTTACTGTTGCTATAATAAATGCTATAATATGTTTCATCGTCTATCCTCTCTAACAATTATTCCGACAATGATATGCTCCGAACACCATGAAATTGATTTCTTTTTCATCGAATCCGAGTCGATCCAGTCTACGAACTATGGAATACTTCTCCTTTGTCGAAAGTTTCCAGAAATTCTCCCGGAGTTTACTAAGGCATCCGGCACACTTCCTTACTCCCCCTAACAATTTTTCAAATATCAATTTGATTTTGTTCAAAATCCGCTTAAACTCTACAACCATCATATTGCCGGATTCATTGATACATTTTTTCTGTGATTCTGTCATGCATATGTACACCCTCTACTACCTCCACCAAATCAATCCAGCACTTGCCAGAAAGAGAAATATCATCACGGAAAATCCAACAAAAGAAGCGATATCCCTAATATTCTTCCACAGGAACCATCCCGTGATTGCCGCCATAATAATATCTCCGCAGGTCACAATCAACTCAATTACTTCCATGGTCATCCTCCAATCCGATAATGCGGTTCAAAATTTCTTCCGCCAAATGCTTCGCCCCATATTCAGCGCAAATTTCAGATTCTCCATCGCCGACATAATGCTCCTTTGGTTTCAGAACACTGAAAATACTTGCCACAAAGCCATCGTACAAATCTCCCTGTTTCAGAAGCTCATCCCGAACCGTTACGATTGATTCCTGTAAGTTTGAATTAACCGTGAGTTTTATTCCATCTTTATCAATACATGCGCATGACATCTTAGCACCCCCTATTTCAAATCATCCATTGAAAGCACAATCCCCCGGCAATACGGCTCTCCATCCTCGTACACCATGAATGTCTCATGTGGAATGTCCGTTTTGTACGTCCATGGAATCACGTTTCCATTCTCGTTCAGAGCTTCCTTGCCACACCAGATAGCTTCAATGCAGTTCGGGAAAACTGATTTATCATCTTCGCCATTCCAGACAGCCTTTTGGGAGAAAAAGACTTTTCCACCATCAAAACAACCGCCCTCATCATCCATGGCACCGTCAAACTCCATCAAATCGTCGGAAGCGCCGGTAATAATGACCCACCCCTTATCTTTTGCCTGTTGGATTTCCTGCTTCGTAAACATACAGCAATCATATTCTCTGCCATTAAGTATCCTAGCAAATTCTTTCATAGTCATCGTCAAAACCGACCTCCAGGCCGTAGTTCTCGCTTTCCTCGTTATCGCATACCCACTCGCCATAAATACGCTTGTGGTATTTGCAGTTTCCGCACATTGTAAAATCCTCCCAACAAAACTTAATTCTTAGAGCAAATCCGTTCCAACTGCCTATCTAATTTTTGATTGATAATCTTGGAGAGTTCTCCTTCCCCAATTCCCAACAGTTCCTTCATCTGCCATATCATAATAAGCACATCAGCAATTTCTTCTAATACATTTTCATGTGCTTCAGCAATCTCACGGCTATTCCCACCAAAATTCTGTTTCCTCCACAGTTTATTAATAGCCTGGGTGAGTTCTGCCATTTCTTCTATACACTGACGACTTTGCGGCTCATAGCCATATCTTTCAGCAATTATTCTTACTTTATCTTCCTCCCGCATTTCTTCCTCCTGAAATAATCTTCCGCCAAAATCTCATATAGTTTCACGTCATAAAATTTTCCATCAATGAGTTTTGTCTGCTGTTTTTGGATACCGACAACCCTTCCCCCATACCGCTGAATCATCTTATCGTAGGATTTTTCAATCGGATTACCAATCACAACCATAAATACGAGTTTCCGAAAATTGAATTTTTCAAATATGTCTTTCAAAGCCTGTCCGGCGTCCATTCCAAAAACAACTCTATTTTCCGGAAAATTGATTATGTTCAATCCGTCAACTACTTCGGCTGACCTGTCAATGTGATACCCTATGTAGCCAATCACATTACCAGTAGAATCCAGGGAAACAAATTAATGCTTCTCCCATGTTGATTCCTCAATCTCTGTGCCATCATAGTAGTTTGTGAAATTCCAGAACTTATATTTTTCTTTGAACCAGATTGACCGAAACTGTTTTTGCAGTTCATCAACATGGTTGATTGCTAAATCCAACATAATTCTTCTACTCCCTTTGTGGTTCTCCGAATCTTTCAATGCCTATGCGATTATACTCCTTGAAAATCTTCTCAAACTCGTACTCCCATATTTTGCCATGCCCTACATCTACTCCGACGGCAACATGCGCCAATTCATGAGCAAGTATCTCCACTGAATCCAAAAGTATCAAGTCGGCAGAAATAAAAACTGTTGGTTCTGAACCATCTTCCGGGAACAACGTCGCACCGAATACTGGTTCTCCTTTATCGTCTTTTACATCAGTGTCTATATACGCCCTGTAGGATTTATTTGGATAAAGATTCTTAAATGCTTCCTCCACCATATCAAACGGATTATTTATAATTGCCATTACTGAACCTCACGAAATCTTTTTATTTTTTTGAAAATTTTTGAAAGTGGTATTTCCCTACAATGCTTTCTTTATGACACAGGCAAATTCCATCTTTCCATAGATAACCCTTTGAATCTGACGAAACTATATCTCCATGGTTTACTCTTACCATACCGTTGATATCTTCATTGTATTCGGGAAATCCCCTTGTATTGAATCCTTCTGACTTGCAAATATACGGTTCTTGTATATTATCCATATGGGTATCCTCCTTGCTGGAATGCCTTTTTTAATTTTTCGGAATTCAAGGGACTAACTAGTGCCGCTGGCGGCTCCCACCAGACCCCCTCCCACCCCATTTGTATATGACGGTTAATGGACTGGAATACTGCACAATTTCCGGTTCAAAAACTATGCATATTGCTGTTTAAAGGGCCATCTTCACTTGTATCCGCTTTAACTATTCGCTAAATATCAATTTCACGAATAGTTTGCATGGAATTCTGCACAAAGAAAAGGGGACTATATTGTGTGATTAGTACAATCGCTTATAATCCATGCTCTCCACCAAGCAAATCCATTGAATTATCAGATAACTCATAGTATTAATCTGGCAACTCATCGACGGAGCCAGGCAGAGATTCCGTTGCTTTTACCCTGGTCAGTATCTCGTCCCGGCTGAATTCTGGCCTATCTGACCTCCCATCGGTCTGGATAATCTGAATATTATCACGGTATCCATAGTTGGCTTTTAGGGCAAACATGCAACCAATGTTGCCGGTCTGGATGACCTCATCATACAAGCTTGACTCACATTCAGCTTTCCATTTTTGCGCCGATTCGGAGTGTCCAGAGGCTACTCTGCCGCTATATTCGCCCCTATCCCAGCTATTCATGGTATCAGGATGAATACCAATCATAATACAATATCGCATCAAAGTTGGTTTAATCCTACATGTGCAGCAGATAACAGTATAGATATCCCAGAGTATATTTAACTCCTTAATATTATCAATATCAGCCTTATATTTACGTCTTACATCTTTTAACAGCTCTGTTAAACCTTGGGATGAACATAGATTAATATTGGGGTGACGAGATATAAAGTCATTACAGATAGTCATGATAGTAGCAGTAATAAACTCTATATACTCTCTTTCTGATTGCTCCTTATCATCTGTATCCAGCTCTATAACAAAACTGTCTATGGTGTAATTATTATCTTTATTAGCCATATCTGTATATCTCCTTTTCTGGTCTATATATAACCCTTTAACCCTATATAGGGAAGCTATATAATATATATCTATCCCGCTACACTGTATTTGTATTAACTATAAGGCAGACCCATTGGAGCATTGCGGCCTCCTCTCTGCCTGGTTAAGGTAAATAAAAAAGGCCCCAACGCTTAGACAGACTGCTACATCCGTCTATAACGTCAAGGCCCCGTGGACTGGTTATACTTCGCCGCGCATCTACTGGCCGGCGGTCTGCATGTGTGGTCAAGGCATCCGAGACACTAGCACACATACACGCTATATATAATTATTATCTGGTTTTACATTAGCAGAAAAATATAAAACTGTCAAGGAAATTAGTGCTCTACTCCATACTCATAAATTGTGTCACTGGGTAAATCTATATCTTCTGTCCAATATACACAAGTCCGACTCTGGTCTAATTGTACTTGCTTAAATAAGCCATAAATATCCTTTAAATCTCCATATTGCGGTATTGTCTCTATATCCTCTTTGACATCATACAAAACCGTTTTTCCATCGTCAAAAACTACCGACAACATATAGTTATCTAATGGCTTTACCTCTTTAATTCTTGGTATCATTCCACCACCTCCAGACAGGAGGAAAAGCCGCCTTTGCAAGCGGCTCTAATTTAATCCCAGTTTATTGTCTCGTGTGGAATAGTCCCATGCTCAGCGATATCTTTTTCCGCCTCGTCGAGTGCTTTCCTTTCCGCTGGTGTAACTCTGGTATAATCCGGATCCCATGCCAGCACCATTTTTTTTAAAAACTCGACCGCAAAGTCTTGATCCTTCGGAGGCAATACCTCCAACAGCTCAACAGCTTCCCTAATTGCTCCGCTCATCTTTACAGCTCCTTTCTTTTCACAAGGGATATTATTTATATATATCTCCTCGTGAGTCAATATCCATGATATACAATACCTCAATAACTCCATCTGGCAGATAGTTATATATTATCCTATACTTGCCAATCCTAAGCCGCTTACGTCCATCTGTATAGCCCTGTAAGAGTTTTATGTCTCCTTCTGGCGGCTCAAGCGTTAATTTCTCAATTCCAACCCTGATGCGTTGCTTGGTCGGTTTATCCAGCTTGTTAATGTACTTTACTGCTTTTTTGCTATACTCTATCCGCATTCCGGTATCTCCTCTCTTGTGATACCTCAATTATACTTTATTTTTAATGTATTGTCAATGAATTTTACATTATTTATAATGTTTCTTTTTAATCCCCATCCTCTACATATTTTATAATGTTACCCGGTTGCATATCCAAAAGTTTGCAAATTTTTTCCAACGCGATAATTCCGACCATCTCGCCTTTCCGCAAAGACTGTATTGCATTTTCCCCTAATAGCTTTTCTTTGCGTAACCTTGTGGTATTATATCCAACCTCTTTCAGGCTTTCCAGTACATCAAACTTATATACAAACATTTGCTTTACCTCCAATTATACCATTTTATTATACATTATTTATAAAGCTTTTTCAATAGTAACGCACCAGAAATAATGTACAATTTTATCAGGGGATTATTGCTTTATTTTTGGTGTGTTTGCCGATTGTCTTTACATTATTTTTGGTGTATTATATGGACATAGCAAACAACAACACACGAACAAAAGGAGTGGAAAGCAATGAAAAAAACAATGTTAGACGAAGCAATAAATGGCAGAGAAGTTATTGCATATGTTAATGGATTATATGCACCGGCGAACAAAAACAGCAACTTGTATAAAGCAATAATCTCGGCAGGTTACACCCCTGAAGACATCGGGACAAAAATTAGTGTAGCTGTCGGAGCACATCGGAGACACGGCACAGAGGGCTGGAAAATGGCAATCGTAAAAAAATAGCATTCACCCGTCCCGGCAGGGTCAGAGCCGGGAGAAAGAAGGAAACATGAAATATACAGAATACGGGCTTAAAATTGGACTTGAAGAATTACGGCATATAATCGAATATGCCG
>OKFX01000411.1_pt1 | contig 14991 bp, 10 predicted proteins | sample 1633441 | NCBI WGS metagenome assembly OKFX01 (sample SAMN04436775, study PRJEB24849) | human gut metagenome | biome: human gut; feature: NICU; material: stool | host: Homo sapiens | place: USA: Saint Louis, MO | collected 2011-03-21
CCGCCATATTTTATGAGCTAAATTGACAGATTGGATATTATTAATTCATCTCACTTAAAATACTTTCAAGTAAAGGTTTAACTTTCGACTCAATTTCTGCTGAATCATTTATTTGTTCGTACCGAAACCCATTTAAATCAAAAGGTGGATTTGGATGATCAGATGTAGGAGCACAATAGAATAACATACGCCCTTTCTCTGGATTTAACTGATCAAAATTTAATTTATTCGAATTGAGGGCATAGCCTACCTCAACCATAACATTATGGCGACATCCTGTTAAATCCGCAATAAATATATCAGATGCTTTGATTTCCTTGTACATCGCAGAACGAATATCATAAGTAGCTCCGTCCTGTGTACCCAGATCAATTAACTTAAGATTGAAATTTTCAACAACTTTTCCAATTGCTTCACGTCGTTGTTTTGCTTTCTCGTAATTGACATCTGTTGATGAGGGATACCATCGTGCCAAAAACACTTTTCGGGGGATATTCTCATAAACCTTGTCAAAAATTTTTATGATGTCATCTATATTAACATTTTTAGCATCGGCAATATGGTTTTGTGCAATCCACTTGATAAATCGGATAAATTTATCAGAGCTAGTAAGTTTATAGTATGCTAAGGCTCCAACAATTGCACTGTTTTGAGAAGATGCAACGATATTAGATTCTTTTAATGCAGCTTCTACATTTACAAGCTCTCTTTTTATGTCAGTCACCGCTGTAAGCTCATTGACTAGACCTTCCTTTAGTAAGTTTTTAAATAAATCCGTAAAAAACGAATACTTCTTATCATGAACAAGTTTTTCTATATAGGGAAAATACGCAAAGTCTATTTTTCCTTTCCCACATAACAACTCTCGAGTAAACTTATAACGCTGGCCAAAAGGCTGACTTTCTTCCAGAATATCATCAGTAAAAACATCGTTACTCTCTATAATTATCTTTATATTTTGCTCCAATTCAAGTGCAATCTGCTTCGAGTTAATATTATGGAAGATTGCTCTTGAATTATTTTTTGCACTCCGTTCATCCGAGAATATTATAAGGCAAAAGGGAATTATAATATCTTTTTTCAAGTATGCAGCGGCACTTAAACGATGATTTCCATCAATTCGGCTTAATCTTACATTGCTCTCATCAAAGGTTAACTGCGCCACTTTAAGCTGCTTACGATCATCAATTAGTTTATTATTGTCAGCTATAAAGTTAACTTTAACCTTTCCCACTTTTGAAAAAGAAAAACCACGATCCGCAGAATCAGCAGCGGCAACGAATTCCTGAAATGCCTCTTCCTCCTCTGCTAAACCAACATTCATAGACAAAACAACCTCTGGAAAAAAAGTATATTCACCCTTTTCTAAAAAATCTTTCATTTCGTTTTTATGATCGTCCAATAAATCCCTCTATATCAGGGTTAACTTCCGATATTTTAGCTAATGCCTTTATGCCTGCATAACCACGCAGGCATAAATAGTTATCCATAACTTTTGAAAGTACTCCATTTAGCTTCATTTGTACGTCTCCTTATACTAATCCCAGATACTTCTCAAAGAAAGTTGTCAGCTTACCAATCACGCTTTGTTTTTTGGCTGCTCTGCTACTTCCACCACCGCTAAAGCGTGAAACAGGTGGTAAAATCCTATCAATATCCGTACCTGTGGTTTTTAGATTGCTATCACGAAAAGCATTCTCTACGAACTTCCGTGTTTCCTTCGGCTTCAACTTTTCTGCCTCAATTAGCACCGCTAAATCCACATCTTTTTGCTCCAACACAAACTTCTGCCAGTCATCATCTACCTTGGTGGAGACATTAACCCTGGCAATAAATCCCTCGATAAGCTCCTTCTTGCTACGCAGTTCAATACTGGAGTTGACTGCTTTATCAATGGCGCCAAGAACGTCTTTGTCGGAGCAATTAGATTCATGATATTTCGCTACCAACATAAGGATATAGTCAATGTTGACCTCTATCTGCTTAATCAGCTCAATTTCAAAAATAATGTCCTCATTAATGTTCTCCTTATCCGCATCTTTATTTTTGCTAAACAGCTGATACAGATCAAGGTACATGCTTTGATAATCCTGAAAAGCTCGTTCGGACAGTATTTCATTTCCTGCAAATGCATCAAAGGATGTCAGAATATTTTTTAGCCGTAGGATTGCACCAAACGAACGGATAAAATCCTTCTGCGCTAACTCACCAATGATAACAGCACCTAAGGGATAGCTGGTCACTAAAAGCTCAATCAGTTCTTTGTAGCCCTTATGGTATTTACCCTTCTCATCTTCGTACCCGTAATAGTAATCATCATAGGTTTTCAGTAGCACAATACCGCCGGCCTCACGGTCACCGAATAGGGCGATGGCATCGTCGGTCGCTTTTTTCAGGTTGCGGAAACAAACAATATTCCCAAAGGTTTTAACCGAGTTGAGGATGCGGTTAGTGCGGGAAAATGCCTGAATCAGTCCGTGGGATTTTAGATTCTTGTCTACCCACAGCGTATTAAGCGTAGTCGCATCGAAGCCGGTTAGAAACATATTCACCACAATCAGCAAATCAATCTCCCGGTTTTTCATCCGAAGAGAGATATCCTTATAATAGTTCTGAAACTTGTCAGCTGAAGTGTCGTAGGTGGTCCCAAACATATCATTATAATCATCAATTGCCCGTTCCAGAAATTCACGGGAAGACCTGTCCAACTTGCTGTTATTAAAGTCCTCCTCGGGAATAGTGGTGTCCGGCTCCTCCTCATTGACTGCAAAGCTGAAAATGGTGGCAACACGCAGATCACTGTTTCGTTCTGCGATCTGACGCCTGAATTCATCATAATAAAGCTGTACAGGTACAATACGCTGCCCGTTGATTACGTTAGCGTTAGACACAGCAAAGATGGAGTTGAAACCGCTGACACGAACCTTATCCTTTTCTTCTTTGATGCGCTTTTCCAATGTTTGCGCTTTATCCGCAGCAACCTCTGGCACATTGGTGATGCGCTTGTGAGTATAGAAACTTTGCCGTTTGGTTTTCTGGTCGAAGTGATCCAACACATAGCTGACAATACCACGAATGCGCTCCGGGGCTGCCATGGCGCTTTCGGTATCAATTGCACGAACCTGAGCATCTTTCACTTCCGGAGCCACATGCATAGTGTCCAGATAGTCAATACGGAAAGGCAGAACATTACCATCGCTGATGGCATCGACAATCGTGTATGTATGCAGCTTGTCGCCAAATGCCTGCTCCGTTGTACGAAGATTTGGATCGCCGCCGTGTCCTGAATTAACAGAGAAAATTGGGGTTCCTGTAAAACCAAAGATATGGTATTTCTGAAAGACTCCGGTAATGGCCTTATGCATATCCCCAAACTGACTACGATGGCACTCGTCAAAAATCAACACAACATGTTTATTGTAGATTTCATGGTATTTGCTCTTGCTGATGAATACAGCCAGCTTTTGAATGGTAGTAATAATGATACGAGAATTTAGATCCTCCAGCTGCTTTTTAAGCACTGCTGTGGATATATTGGAGTTTGCCGCACCCTTTTCAAAACGGTCATACTCCTTCATCGTTTGGTAATCCAAATCTTTTCGATCAACCACAAATAGCACTTTATCAACTCCTGCCATACCACTGGCAAGCTGGGCGGTTTTAAAACTGGTAAGGGTCTTGCCACTGCCAGTGGTGTGCCAGATATAGCCACCACCTTCAACACTGCCATATTTTTTATAGTTAGCTGCGATTTCAATCCGCCTGAGAATCTTCTCTGTGGCCGCAATCTGATAGGGACGCATAACAAGCAGTAGTTCCTCTGAGGTGAATACGCAGTATTTTGTCAGCACATTCAGTATTGTGTGCTTTGCAAAAAAGGTCTTAGTGAAATCCACCAGGTCGGCAATGATCTTGTTTTTCGCATCCGCCCAGTAGCTGGTAAATTCAAAGCTGTTACTGGTTTTCTTTTTGCTTTTGCGCCGGTCGCCACCAGACTCTTTAATATGTTGATAGCGGGTCGTGTTGCTGTAATATTTGGTATAAGTACCGTTGGAGATGACAAAAATCTGGACATACTCAAATAAGCCGGAACCAGCCCAGAAGCTATCCCGCTGGTAGCGGTCAATTTGATTGAACGCCTCCCGGATAGCAACTCCCCGCCGCTTTAGCTCAATATGTACCATCGGCAAACCATTTACCAGTACGGTCACATCATAGCGGGCAGCATGAGTTCCCCCCCACCTCTTCATATTGATTCAATACTTGCAGACGATTGTTGTGGATGTTTCGCTTGTCAAGAATGGCTATATTCTTGATTAATCCATTGTCCAGCCGGAAGCTGTGACGCTCGTCTGTCTGAATCTTGCGGGTTTTCTCTACAATGCCTTCATTTTGATTAATAAGATATTCACTGCAAAATCTCGTCCATTCGCTGTCGTAGAACTGATAATCGTTGAGCATTTCAATCTGTGTGCGCAGATTGACAAGCAAGTCTTCTTCATCTCTAATCCGCAAACGCTCATAGCCCTGCGACTGGAGCAGCTGAATCAATTCATTCTCCAGCATACCTTCGGATTGATATGAAGCCTCACGGATGAGGGAATCAGGAATATATTCCGACACAACTGTGGATTCATAATCGCCATATATCAATTTATATTCACTCATGCCTCAACCTCCTTTCGTTCAAAGGTAAGCAGCTTGTCTCGGTAGAATTCGTATTGTTTATGACGGGCTTCGATTTCGGCGAGGAGACCAACAGAAATATCCGTGGTCAGCGCGTCGAATTTATCAAGGACATCGACGATGCGATTTTGCGCTTCTAAGAATGGTAGAGGTATAGGAAAAGTTCTCAACTTACCTAACCCTAAAAATGCTTGACTACCTTTACTCATGTTAGATGAAATGTGGTTTCTTGCTTGCGAGCATTGCATATAATGGAACAAAAATCGTGATAGCTGATAGTTCCTACACTTAATAAGTCCAATGTTCTTAATCGCAAAATTAGGCTCATCTTCTACGAGGGCAACTTCACCCACTGTGCCTATCATTGTAATTAATAGATCGCCTTTATCGACTTTGCTTCTTTTATTTATCTCAAAATAGTCTGATTCGCTTATATAATATGCGGTACTTAGATCAATGATGCCACTTGTAATATTTTTTGATGTTATCAAGTATCGACCTTCGCTCGTCTTTTTGGGTGTATCATGCGTTCCATCGCGCACGTCCGCAATCTCCCCAAGTGGCACTATTGGCACATCATCACCAAAGGTTAGCAGCTCATTTCTATAATACTCATATTGTTTTTTTCTTGCTGTAAGCTCCGCTGTAAGCTCCACTGTAAGCTCCACTGTAAGCTCCGTGAAATTGTCCAGTATACGGACAATTTCACGCTGGATGGGTAACGGTGGGAGGGGAAATTCAATTTTATTAAGTATTGTTAGTGTTAGGCTCGGTACGCCGCCCGCCATATTTAAATCTTCCAGATGTTGCATCTGCAAATAATAAAAAACAAATTTAGGTAGTACAATATCGCACTTTATATCCGTCCAGAAAATTGTGTCAACAGTCCAAAAAGGCATATCAACATAATATAAATTATTCAATGAGCCTTTTCGAGGAATCAAAACTGAGGGCTTATCGCATGCAAAAGTGTCAATATAGGCAATAATTCCTCCAGAACCATATACCGGAATATTGCCATCAGAAAAACATTTATAGTCTTTGCCATTCCTGATATTTAAAACGTCACAAAGCTGTACAACCTCCACCCCATCCGGACAAAGTTCCACAATCAATGTATTTAACTTACTCACCACAATCACCTGCCTCAATCTCTGCAATAATTGCAGCAATTTCATCCCGCAGAACAGCTTCACGGGCGACAATCTGCTCAATCTCTGCATTCAGCTTCTTAATATCAATAACTTCCCGAGTATCCTCCTGTTCCACATAAGTGGAAACAGACAAATTATACTCTTGCTTTTCTATCTCCTCATTACGCACCAATTTAGTGAAATGCTCTATATTCTCACGACTAGTGTAAGCCGACAGAATTTTTTCTACATTGCTACCCTCACCTGTGGTCAGCTTATTAGAGTTAGTTACTTTTACATACTCTTTTGATGCATCAAGAAACAAAGTACTATTTTCATTTTTATTTTTTTTCAGCACCATAATGCAAGTAGCGATAGATGTGCCATAAAACAGGTTATCAGGTAGTTGAATCACGCAGTCAATATAATTATTATCAATCAAATATTTACGAATTTTCTTTTCCGTCCCACCACGATAAAGAATCCCCGGAAAACAAACGATTGCCGCCGTACCATTAGTAGCAAGCCAGCTTAAGCTATGCATGATAAAAGCAAGGTCAGCCTTACTCTTGGGCGCTAATACACCTGCTGGTGAAAAGCGTTCATCATTAATCAGTAGTGGATTATCTGCACCTTCCCATTTGATGGAATATGGTGGATTTGAAACGATAGCTTCAAATGGTTCATCATCCCAGTGCATCGGCTCAGTTAATGTATCACCATGCCCAATGTCAAATTGATCATATCCGATATCATGCAAAAACATATTGATGCGGCAGAGGTTATAGGTAGTGATATTGATTTCCTGTCCGAAAAAACCTTGCCGAACATTCTCTTTCCCTAATATCTTGGCAAATTTCAGCAACAGCGAGCCAGAACCGCAAGCTGGATCATATACTTTATTCACCTCTGACTTACCTATCAGCGTGATACGGGTGAGTAATTCAGAAACCTCTTGCGGCGTATAATATTCGCCGCCACTTTTGCCCGCATTACTGGCATACATCCCCATTAGATATTCATACGCATCCCCAAAAGCATCAATAGTATTATCCTGATAACCGCCAAGTTTCATTTGGGCAACACCATTCATCAACTTAACCAACATTTCATTGCGCTTGGCAACAGTTCCACCTAGCTTATTACTATTAACATCAAAATCATCGAACAAACCTTTGAAGCTATCCTCACTGGCGGTTCCCTGTGCTGAATTTTCAATGCTATTAAATACAGTTTCTAATGTTTCATTCAGATTTTCATCCTTTGCCGCCCGCTGATGGACTCTTACAAATAGTTGACTGGGTAAGATAAAAAAGCCTTTTTCTTCAACCAATCCAGCACGGGCTCCTTCAGCATCGGGATCCTCCAACTTAGCATATTCAAAATCATTATCGCCAGCTTCCCATTCACCACGATTGATATATTCTGCTAAATTTTCCGATATGTACCGATAAAACAACATTCCAAGCACATATTGCTTAAAATCCCAGCCGTCCACACTTCCTCGTAAATCATTGGCAATTCCCCAAATAGTGCGGTGTAATTCTGCACGCTCCTGCTCTTTCCTATTATCTGCCATTATTTATTCATCCTTTCATTAACACATATCAACTTGTCATTGATGATATCTTTATTACCACAATTTCTACCACTTTAGCAAAACGTTCATTTTCCTTACCCTACCACAGTAATCAGAAATATATTTCACCCTAATCAACCATAAAAGCACACCTACACTTCAAGCCAAAATCCCCGAATCCCTTTGATTTCTTAGTATTTTCTCTCCAGCAACACAACCGTCTCCACATGTGGTGAATGGATAATAATGTCATCAAAATATAATATCTTCCTGGCGGAATCGTTCCCATATTTATTTCTATATACAAATTGTATCGAACTAACCTAAATGAGCAATTCCACAGTTTTCCTTGATAATCCAGTTATAAAAAGTCAAATACAATCATATCTCTAATCTTGCTGTCAATATATCTATTAGCTTCTATATGACGTTCTTCATTAACAATTCTCTGGCAGTCCTCAAACATTGTTTGTCCTACACCAGATAGTTGCATTATAAAGCTTTGATTAATTCCTTTTCTTATCATTTCTATAATAACATATTTCCTTATTCCTGTAGAATCTTGACGCTGAATAATTTCATTTATAATAGCGCCCATTTTTGAAGTTTGCTGTGCCAAACTTTTCCCATCACTATGAACAAAAAAATTGTCACTCTGTATATCCCGCTTTTGCTTAACACTCACATATTTAATTAACTGATCGCCGAGCATATCCGGCAAATGTATTGTATACGAATTAACTGTAATTTTTCTTTTTGGAACGTTTACACAATCGCTCTTTAATGTACGCAATCCACCATAATCCACTCCTGTAAAAATCATAATTTTTAATCCTAATAAATAAGCCAAATCATTAAATGGATTATATTTATCCTTAATACAAGTAAAAATTTTTGAACTATTAAAAGCTTCTTCGATTTTTTCATCAATAGCTACAATCAACATTTTTATCTCTTCAAAATCCACAGCCTCTTTAGCTTCTACCTTATTTAACTTAGGATTATTCTCTATATAACTGTAGATTTTTCTTTCATAAGAATTCTGATTTTTATATGCAAATTCTTTCATAAGATGTTCGTTTTCTATTCCAATGCTGCTCAAATAATAGAAATAATCTTTTACTGTTCTGGCATAAAAATATGCAGCTGTTTCTTTTTTAATTGAATTATTAATAATATAATCACCTAACGATTCTATAATAATATCTGTATTTATAGCAGATAAAATCTCCTTAAAATTTTTATCCACTACCCCCTTTTCCTTTTGCAGAAAAAGCGCAAATGCATTTATGCGAGGGGCATAAGTACCAGCGCTATTGTCACTCTTTGCTTTTATGTACCCCTCTATTGTTTCTATAAAATTCATTTTCATCCTTCTCCTTTTTAATAATTGTCTTATTATGATACACTCCAACAAAAAACTTATATATTCCTCTCGTAACAATAGAACAAATCTACCTCGCTTAAGTTATTGCCGATCTATCTTTTTAATTCTCTCATTAACCTGTCACTCATTCACAGTCTTCAGCTATTTCCGACACGATTCGACATCAATCTCACAATGTGTTGAGCGGGCAATAATAATCAATAAAAATCATGGCCTTCCCTTAGTAGAAACCATTCGTCAGCATCCTACTAATTATTTTCTCCGTCCATCTTATCTAATTCCCCAATACTCTCTAAAAAATGACATTCCACAGGAGACAATATATATTCCTGATTTCTTTTATACCTTTCATACTCCGAATGCGCCTTCTCTAAAGCCTGCTGATGTGTTACTTTCCCCTTTGTTGTTAATATATCACGTCTGGTCATCCTGAGATAATCATCAATCGTCTCCAGCCAGTCTTTCATATACATTGGTTCCTGATTTAAAGCATGTACCTCTGCAATATCCAAATATGCCGTTACAATTTTATTGAGTGCATCCAACTCTTTTTCATCAAGATAATTTTTCGCCACTTCTACATCCGAGAGTTTTATACGTTTGCCACTCCATGTAGTCAGTCCCATATTATCTTTATCTGCATCTGCCCTTTGGTAAATCACCTCTGCCGCTGTATGCTTATGTGCTGCCCAATGCATCTTGTTTTGAACCTGTTTAAAAAACTGTACGGAACTCTCCGCCTTCGGATTGTAGTCAATACTGGTCGCATAGATTTCCAGCACTTTTCTCCAAAACACTTTTTCTGAAGACCTTATATCCCGGATACGCGCCAGCAACTCATCAAAATAATTTCCTCCACCAAGATTCTTTAATCGTTCATCATCCAGCGCAAATCCTTTAATCATATATTCTTTCAGGATATTTGTAGCCCAAATCCTAAATTGTGTTCCTCGCAAAGATTTCACGCGATAGCCAACAGAGATAATAACGTCAAGATTATAAAAATCCACATGATATCTTTTTCCGTCGGAACCAGTTGTTGCAAAATTTGCAACAACTGAATTTCGGCTTAACTCGCCTTCTAAAAAAATATTTTTTATATGTCTGGATATCGTAGATTTATTTCTTTGAAATAGATCTGCTATCTGATCTAACGATAACCAAACAGTATCGTTATCAAACGTAACTTCAACTTTGGTAACTCCATCCTCTGTTGTGTACATCAATATATTAGATTTTTCCACTTTCTCTTCCCCCGCCAAAAAATCTCCGAAAAAAATTCGATGATTATACTATTCCTTAAGTTTCCATATCCATTTCACTATATTTTACCATACTCCCCTCACCATTACTATCTGAAAGATTCCTTCATTTCCGTTTATTTTCCCCTCTGCAACCTAACATTCTCATTTACCTATTATTCAAACTCACATATCTGATATCCCTCTTTTTCAGCATAACAAATTATCAACCGCTTCTCATAAACATCTATTCTCTTCACTCTATCCTTTACGACATTTTCATCATATTCCCCATTACATACAACTTTTCCCAATATCTCTCTTACATCTTGATCGTTCAAGGTAGGTGAATTTTCACACTCTGCCTTTCCTTTTTCCATCCTTGTCCCACATCTCCACACAATCTTCCCACGCTCCGTCCTACGCCTGAATCCTCCTCCACAATTCCCACATACCAATAAATTACTAAGCAAATATTTGCTGCTAAAACGGTTACCACTGCTAATCTGATTGCCATCAGCTGTTCTGAGCAGTCTGGCTCTATTAAGCATTTCCTCCTGCACTTTATCAAATATCTCCGGAGAAATAATGGCCGGATGACTTCCTTTCACATAATATCTGGTACGCTGTCCTACATTTTTCTTTCGTATACCATTCAAATAATCTTCCGTAAATGTTTTCTGAAGCATCATGTCTCCCTTATATTTCTCATTTTTTAGCATTTGCTGGATTACATTTGCACTCCATACCTTTTTGCCTGTTACCGTTTTTATACCACTCTCCTCCAAATATTTCTTAATCTGCAAAAACGTGTAGCCCTTTAAATATAATTCAAAAATCAATCGCACTATCTTGGCCTGCTCCGGAACAATTACCAATTCCCCTTCCACACACCGATACCCCATAAAATGTTTGTAGCTGCTAAATAGCCCTTCCTCAAATTTTCTTTGAATCCCCCACTGAATATTTTCGCTCAGGTTTCTGCTTTCTTCTTGTCCCATTGCTCCTGACAAGGTTATTGCCGCTTCTGCATCCGGATCAAATGAATTCACATTTTCAATTTCAAAATACATTTGTATACCCCTTTCTTTTAAATATCTCATAATCTGCAATAGTTCTACCGTATTCCTGGATACTCGTTTTGCTGATTTAGTGATTATGTAATCGATTTTCCCCTCTGTAGCACTTTCTAACATATGTTTTAATCCGTTACGGCCCTTTTTCCTTAATCCACTTCTTCCACAATCCCAAAATACTCCTGAAAATACCCAATCTGGATGATCTGATATCTGTTCTGTATATGCCATAATTTGATGAGCCAAACTGGCTAACTGCGTCTCTTTCTTAGTGCTGACGCGGCAATATGCCGCCACACGCAGCGGTTCCATATTCTCTTTTTTCACAGGCATATAATATATCTTTTTCAAAACACATCACCTCGTTTCATCAATAAGGAAAAGGCGCGAAAGCCAAAAGCCTTCACGCCTCACCACACGGCAACTATCCAATCTCACCTAATCATCATTTAACACTCTTTTGCAACAGGACAATACTTTCCGTATGCACCGTCCCCGGAAACATATCCACCAACCAAGCCTCCGCCGCCCGATACCCCATTTTCTTCATATACCTTACATCCCTGGCCAGCGTCTCCGGATTACACGACACATACACCACCTTCTCGGCTCCCAGCTTCCCTACGGCGTCCATAAACTCCTCCGTACTTCCGCTTCTGGGAGGGTCCATGATAACCACATCCGCTTTCTCACCCTGTTCAGCCATATTCACCAGAAAACGTCCTGCATCATTGCAATAAAAGCGGATATTTTCAATTCCGTTCATCTTCGCATTATTAACAGCATCCCTGACTGCATCCTGATTCAGTTCCACGCCAATAACCTTCCCGGCCGCCTTACTTGCTATAATCCCAATGGTTCCGATACCGCAATACGCATCCACCACCAGTTCCTGTCCGGTAAGACCGGCCAGTGACAATGCCTTTTCATAAAGAATTTCCGTCTGCACCGGATTCACCTGATAAAATGACTTTGATGATATACGGAACCGGCATCCGCACAGCTCGTCCACAATATATCCCTTGCCATACAGCACATGCTCCTTATCCCCCAGAACCATGCTTGTTCCTCTTCCGTTAATATTCTGGACGATGGTGGTAATTTCCGGATGTTTCTCCCGCAAAGCCTTAACAAAGTTATTCTTAGACGGAAACACCGGAGATGCTGTAACCAGAACTACCATAATTTCCCCTGTGGAAAACCCCTTGCGGATTAAAACATGTCTGAGAAGCCCAAAGCCCGTATCCTCATCATAGGTCCGGATTTTAAAAGATTTGAGCATTCCGCGTATAGTACCGATGATTTCATCTGCTTTCTGGTCCTCTATAAGGCACTTCTCCACAGGAATTACATGGTGTGTATTTTCTTCATATATTCCGGAAATGATATTTCCTCTTTTGTCCCTGTCAAATACAGCATGTACCTTATTGCGGTAATGAAAGGGATCCTTCATGCCTATAATAGGCTTTACAGGACAGAGTCCTTTTAGCAGTTCTTCCGCCTGCTTCTGTTTGAACGCAAGCTGCTTGGCATACTCCATATCCAGCAGCTGGCAGCCTCCGCACAGATTCAGCACCGGACAAATACTGTTGCTCCGTCTGCTTCCCCGTCCCCCATATGAGCCTCCTCTTTTGGAATCCTCTCTCCGCTTTTCAGCATTAAGAGCCCCTCCATTTTGTTTTTTAGAGACTGACAATCCTTCCGCCCCTTTGCGTACCCTTGGTGAGCTGCCATCCCTGCATTTTTCTCCACTGCGCTGCCTGGAAAATGCGCCCTCATTCCCATCAAACCGTTTCCCGCTCTCACCTGCACCGTTTTTACCTTCTCCGTCCCTCACCTTGTGTTTACTGTCTTTTATGTTGTCTTTTGTATTGTCTTTCATTCTGTCCTTCACGTTGTCTCTCACCCTGTCTTTCACTCCGTCCTTCACATTGCCTCTCACCCTGTCTCTCACTCCGTCCTTCACTCCGCCCTTATCTCCCTTTACGCCTTTCCTGCTTCCTATACCCGAATCTGTCCCCATTCTTTTAACCGTCTTTCCAGCCATTTTACCGGACATCCCTCTATCTGCTCTTTTATCCATCTTTCTATCTCCTCGTATTCATCCATAATTTTATGCGCCTACAGCAAATTCCAAGTTACTGTCAGCTTCATTCAAACATGCTTAACCTTTTCTATATCAAAATCCATATGGCCATTCTACCATATATTTCCCCTAATGTATAACCATATAAACCGAATAAATTACATCCTAAAAATCACATCTCCCTGCTGTCAATAACAGGATAACATAAATTTTTGCCATACCTGTTATGAATGCCCTGTCCCCACATCCCCAGCCGCCCCGCCACAAATCCACACCCTTTCCCGCAAAAAAGACCGGATATTTCCCGCAGCACTGCTCTGCATTCTGCAGTGCCGCGGGATTACCCAGCCTTTTTCATCCATTTACTATCTTTATCTGTCCAGCCTTTTTTCCAATCCGGCCATCATCAACCGCTCCTGCTTTATCTCAAGGTTTCTCCCCGCTTCTCAATCCTCCTCATCTCTCAAACTGCTCTCGTAGCCTCCGCCAGCCATACTCTCTCATCCTCATCCAAATAAGGGCTAATCTTCTCATACACCTGCTCATGGTACCGGTTCAGCAGCTCCACATCCCGCTCAGACATAATCTCCCTGTCAATTACCTCCAAGTCAATGGGAACGTACGTCAGATACTCAAACCGCAGGAACTGGCCGTATTCATTCTTCTCATCCTCAACACACAAAACCAGATTCTCGGTCCTGATTCCATGGCTTCCCTCAATATACACACCAGGTTCATCCGATGTAATCATACCCGCTTCCATCACCGCATTGTCCTGGCGCTCCGGAACCATTTTGAAGCGGATTCCATTGGGACGTTCATGTACGCTGGACAGGTAGCTCACCCCGTGTCCGGTACCGTGTTCATAGTTAAGCCCCCGTCTCCACAGCGGCTCTCTGGCCGCATAATCAAGGCTGAGTCCGCGGCAGCCATGAAGAAACTTCACATCTCCCAGACGCAGCATACTCATAAGCACCAAGGTAAAATGCTCCTTTTCCTCATCAGTCACAGGCCCCATGGCAATGGTTCTGGTAATGTCGGTGGTCCCTTCATAATACTGGCCGCCGGAATCAATGAGATACAGTCCCCTGGGCTCCAGAGGGATGCTGCTCTCCGGTGTGGCAGAGTAATGGCACATGGCTCCATGTGCTCCATATGCGGATATGGTTGCAAAGCTCAGGCCAATGCATCCCTCCTGGTCCATGCGCAGCTTCCCAAGATAATCCGACACGCTGATTTCGTCCATGGGAATACGCCCCGTATTCTTCTTCAGCCAGTAAATAAACTTGGTCATTGCCACGCCGTCCTTGATGTGGGCCCGCTTTTCATTCTCTATCTCCACATCATTTTTAACCGCCTTCATGGAAGCAGTGGGATTTATCCTGTCGATCACCTTATTGGACCCGTCAATCAGGCGGTATACAGCATAGTTGATACGGCATTTCTCCAGCAGGACTTTCTCGTTTTTAAGCCCCTCCACCATGTCGTATACCCCGTCATAAGGCATCACTGTGACGCCTGTCCGTTCCAGATACTCCCTCACGCTTATGCCCTTTTCATCCTCCAGATACGGATAAGCTTTTCCTTCCAGCACACTGCTGTTGACAAACAGATACAGTTGGTCCATGGTCACCAGAGCGTACGACAGCACCACGGGATTATACAGAATGTCATTGCCTCTGATATTTAACAGCCACGCTATATCATCCAGGGAGGTAAGCACGTGAACAGATGCATGTACCTTTTCCATAGCCTCCCTCACATCCGCTATCTTATCCAATGCGCTCTTTCCCGCATACCTCT
>OKFX01000424.1_pt1 | contig 14509 bp, 14 predicted proteins | sample 1633441 | NCBI WGS metagenome assembly OKFX01 (sample SAMN04436775, study PRJEB24849) | human gut metagenome | biome: human gut; feature: NICU; material: stool | host: Homo sapiens | place: USA: Saint Louis, MO | collected 2011-03-21
AATGTGCCAACTGATTAGCTAAAACCAACTCGCTAGACATGTCTGAATCTATTATATTATACATATGAAAACACAATAAATTCAAAAGCATCACTGCGATGCAGATAATACTCCCTGCCTCTATCACAAATGTAATATTATTCCATCTTTTCTTACCGTCCATCTTTTTCATCCACCATCCTCATTTTCAATTGCTCCGCCCTCACTGTTCCCTCTCTCATTCCTGTCCAAACAGCTTCATAGTATCCATCGCTATACCAAGTTGTCTGACATCATCAGACACTCCCATTTCTGCCGGGGCCTTTGCCTCAGGAAGTTCAAAATGCAGATTAATAATGTTATCCTCTGGTTTTTTAAATTCAAACTTTATTTTATGCCCCCCCCCCCCGTTGAACATCTGAATAAACCTTTATATCATTTACAAAAATATCAACCGGCTGTTCTTCTCCATACACCATCTTAACATCTATTTCCGCCTTAATATTTTCATATTCATTATCTTCCAATTCAAAATATGCATCTGCCGTTTTGCCTGAGCTCCATGTAAAACCATTCTCCCGGTTCGATATACCTCCATAAAAAAATGCCCCACAATCCCTTCTTGTATCTGCCACAGGAATCTTTGTTCCCAGTTTATATTTATAGTAATTAACTGGCAGCAATTTATTAATATCACAGGTTAAATTATCAAAAACAAATAGAGTCCCTTTAGAGCATTTCTTCACTTCATCCGCATCCTCTAACATGAAAAACTCAATACCGTTTTCCCCAGCCGACATCAACCTATCAAATGACCCATCGCAATACAGCCAGACACGTTTTACTATAGCTGTATCATCTTCACATTTTAATTCACTGACTTCTCCGGACATCACCCATCCGCTTCCACTGCTGAACGCGTAGCATACCTGTTTCTCTAAAAAAGAGTTATCTATCTCTTCATACCATGCCCATTGATAATCTTCTCCCGTTAATTCTTTCAACATTGCCCCTCTTGCAAATACGCCATAATACTGTTTTGGACTTACAATCAGGTCCCTTCCAGCGTCCAGCCGCATTTCTTCTGCCAAATTATCACCAAATGCATTTCTTAATGATTGATCAAATTCCGCAGTTATAGAAGGCTCTCTCAATTCCAATTCCCGAATCGTCCATCTGGTATCCATCTGGTTTACAAATATCAAGCAAACTCCAATCAGAATAGCCACGCCGTTAAAAATTTGTATTCTCTTACAGCGGGTGGAACCTATATTCCAAATGCAGGATATACAAAATGCACCTATGCATCCCCATCCAAAATATTGATATATAATAACCTGATAACCTATCCCCGGCGGTAGAATCTGATACTTTTCAGATATTGCCATAAGCATGGCCGGAAAACATACAAACAAAATCCCGACCAGCAAAAAGAAAAATCTTTTGTTTTTTTCAAGGGTTATTATTGCACGTTCTTTTATAATTTGCAGATATAAGTATAAGAAGAGTACTGCTAAAATTATATCCCTCATATTTATCAGCTGAAAGAAGTCCTTTAAAGAGTGAGCTGCATGCTCTCTAAAAAGCCAGCTTACAAAGGGCAGCGGCGCAGTGATGGATACCAGAAATCCTCTGACAATATTTCTCACTGAAAATCCTACACTTATGCCATCGTAGCTTTCATGTGCGAAAAATTTCATTCCCCCATACACGCCAAGTATTACCAGCCATACAATAAAGAATACAGTTATCCTTCTTATTCTTTCCTGCCTTTGAGGATTTTCATATAAAACCACCAAAATGATAAGCAAGATAAAGGGATAGGCCACTTCATAAGTCAACATAGATAATGTAAAGAAAAATATAGATAAAACCTCATCCCTCTTTCTTCCGCGCCTGCTGCTTAAAACGCAAAAGATCAAACTCAACAACAGGAATATCACGCTGATAATCGCATTCCCTCCCATGCAAAGAAATACCGCATGGGACATACCATTCTGCACACTGAACAGGACGACTGACATCAAGGCAGCTAAATTAGCTAACGCTTCTGATCGGAATAATATGTGGACAAAGGTTTTAAAAAGGATCACACATCCCAAAATCACAAACACAAGATATATTTTATACAACCCGAGGCCCAGCAAAAACGGAATTCCTTCCGCAAACACAGACGTAACCGGAAAAAAGCGTCCGTGCAGCTCTACATGGACACGGATTCGTTCCCAAATAAATTGAACTATATTCCATTGGCTGCTATTTAAAATTCCATGCATGAATTCATATTTTCTATCGTCTGACCAATAGCCTGTACTCAGTACAAACCACAGATAATTAATAAGGAATAGCACAAATACTAAATTAAATATAATCTGTTTTTTATTTTTCATTGTGGCTTCTCTTCCTTTTTCTTTCATGGTTTTATTAATAGTATACAATATATGCAGTATCACCAATACACACTACCTGTTCTTCAGACAATACATCCCAGTCCTTCCCAGCAAAATACTGGTCGTAAACCGCAGGGGCAAACTCTACCACATCAAACCGCCGACCCGTCACAAAAGGAAAAATATCCCGAAAGCCCCATGACGTGTCCATGGCTCTGTCATTTATGCTTTTCGGCGATGTGGTCCCTGACAGTACCTGCGTTGGATTTGTATCGAATCCCCTTGCTATCTTAGTAACTTCAGTTCCGGTTTCAAGCTCATATTTTCTTATCAGGGAATAATAAAATTTAGTATCTGCCTGATCAATTGCATTGACAATAACCTGCTCTTTATATAATTCAGTTGAAGAAAACCAGTTTACTGACAAATTTAACATTACAACTGCCAGCAGGGTCATATAAACATAACGTCCCACATTCTCCCTGCATTTTGGCAGCAGTATAAAACTGTAGAAACAAATAAGAGGCAGCAACAGCATATATCCACTTATAGTACGGTGTGTTATCCCTTCATCTATAAAGCATGGAACAAAAACAGCCACAACAGTTCCAAGCAGGCTCAGCACAATTATCACTATATCCAGTATTCTGCCCTTTTTATCAATTCTTGTACAAAACACTGCCACAATAGCCATCATACCTATTATGCAAAAAATGGTATATAAATATGGCGGCATCACCCCCATACAATCTTTCAACAGCCATTGCAAGGTATCTGCGATTCTATGCAAAGACGAAACGATATTAATCTTGCTTAAATCCCCTCTTCCGCCCTGAGGCCGTATCAATATACCAAAAATAAGCAGTTGCCATACACAAGCAGCCGCATATACCATAATCCGTTTTAATATTTCTTTTGCCAAAACAAAACCGTCTTTATTTTTTATATAATCGCAAAACATCAGAATAACAGAAAACGGTACAAACCAGAACACACTTGGCTGCATAAAAGTAATGGAAATTATCAGTAAAATACCTGCTATAATAACCGCACTCTTTTTCTTCACCAAGGATATGATAATAGCACTAATTAAGGCAAAATAATCACCCAAGAATGTTACGGTTGAAAAATACCCATATTGTATTATATCTGTTTCAAATACAGTAAGCCTCATAGAGATTACCAGAAACAATAGCAAAAAATTATACTCCGCGCTATATGTATCCATATGCAGCTGCCTGTATAATACTTTCCAAAGAGTAAACATTATAGCGCCATTAACTGCCAAAGCCACTGCGACCTGGACTCCCGGCATAGTTGAAGGATTTTTACCAAATAAAAACCAAGGAGTAAAGTATAGCCATTGAGCATACCTTCCCTGATCCTTAATCATCTTCAGATACCCGTCTCTATATGGGTAAAAAACGTAGCTATAGGTATCTGTCTGGTATGTATTATGCAGATATCCTCCAAAAAAGGCCAATGACGCCATCACAATTACCAGAATAATAACTATGTCATATTTGCGCTTTTGGATTTCCATTACATTTCTCCTAACCTCTACCGCCTGCTCATCGCCTCTTTAATCTGCGTAGAACTAGTATTTTTCGTATATGGGAAGAAGTATATATCCGCCCCTACCTGATTCAGCCTTTTTTTATCTATGATCCAGGACTCATTATTCATATAATCATCCCCGGAGAACAAGCAGTCAAATTTATACAATTCCCAGGCAGTCATCTTGTCAATATTATCCATGGTGACACCTACTGCTTTGTCCACATACTTTAATGCTCCTATAATTTCCAGCCTTTCCTCAAACGGTATATACGGTTTTTTCCCTTTAAAATGTACAACCAGTTCATCCGTCAGTACCCCGACAATCAGATACTCACATTTTTCCTTTGATTTTCTTATTAAATTCAGGTGTCCTATATGAAACAAATCAAACACGCCTGCTACATAACCGATATTATAGTCCTTCATCCTCTGTTTCCCCTTTATTATTCCTCATAGTTAAAAATTCTTCCATAATTCCGGCAATTGCTATGGATTCCTCTGCTGTCAGTTTATAATCACTCTTCTCAAAACCATTCATAGCCGATACAAAATCGCTGATTTCATACCGCAGGCCGTCTCCTAAAAATTTAACAAAATACCGTTCATTCTGACTGGTATCTTCATAGCAGACTTCAAATTCCTGTGTTTTCCACCACGGCGCCGTAACCTTAATATAACCTCTGGTGCCGGATATAATTAACTGCCCCTCTGATTTCACTCCCAGCCCGGTCTTGGATTCGGCCAGACTGTAGGGATATTTAACATATGCTTTTATATATGTATCCACCCCATTGGAAGCCCAAAATCCATCAAACCTCACTTCCTGATAGTTGCTTCCCAAGAGTTTTATGATTGCAAATAATGTATAGCTGGCCAGTTCTGTAAAGCTTCCTCCGGTCTGCGTATCCGTCAGTTCTCTCAGAATAGGGCTTGTCAGCTTTGTAAAGCAGGCCTCCACATCCCTGATTGTCCCAATCCCCCCGCTTCTGGCAATACTCAGCATCTGCACAAATCCCGGGCAATAAGCGGTTTTAATACCCTCCATCAGAATACAGTTCTTTTCTTTTGCCAGACCAAACAGTTCTTCAGCCTCTTTCCGTTTAAGCGTCATCGGCTTTTCACACAGAACATGCTTGCCAGCCATCAATGATTGTTTCACATAACCATAATGTGTCCCATGAGGCGATGCAATATAAACCGCATCTATCTGATTAAAAAATTCGTCCAGATTATCTGTATAGATCTTAAGCTCATTAGCCTCCGCAAATTTCCTGGCGCTCTCCATTTTGGGGTTATATACACTCTCCACATAAATACCGCTGACATACTTTACTTCCGGTACCATTCTCTTTGCAATACGGCCGCATCCGATAATGCCCAGCCGTATGAGTGAAAAATTCTTCGCCCTCAGCATGGTGCTGGAGACATCTCTTGTCCGCTCCAGATACACCACCTGGCAATACTGCTTCAGATAGTCAAACGTCCCAATCCAGTCAGAACCCACCGTAAAGATATCCACCTCATATTTCTGGATATCCTCTACCTTCTGCCCCACATGGTCTTCAATAATAATCTGGTCTGCCAATCCGGTCTGCCTGACATGCTCCACCCGTTCCATCAGGGAATCCATGACATTCAACTTTCCTCTGGATTCATCATAGTGCTCTGTTGTCACCCCGACAATTAGATAATCTCCTAATTTCTTCGCCCTTTTCAATAAACGATAATGTCCCTCATGAAAAAGATCAAAAGAACCGTATGTAATTACTTTCTTCATTCGTCTTCCATCCTCATAAAACTCACATTTTCTCCAATTTTACCTTATCCAAGTATACTTCATGGGGCTGGAAAAGTAAATAGAAAAGGCTGGGAATCCAGCCATTTCAAAGGAGTTCTTTCATTTTATCCGGATAATTGCTAATGATTGCATCCACCCCGGCTCTCAGACACTCACGGCCCTGTTCCTGGGTATTGACGGTCCATACATGGACCTTTAACCCTCTTTCTCCCGCCTGTTCCATCACTCCAGGATACTGCAGATTATAAAAAGCCGGGTGCAGCGCATCCGCGCCTATGGCTTGTGCATAAGCCGCCGGGGCATAAATACCGTCAGAATACAGAACACCCGTCACTGCATCTGGCTTCATGCGCTTAATAAAAGCAACACTATTATGGTTAAAGGAAGAATAAATCACCCGTTTTGCCATCCCCAGCCGGTCAGTCAGCTCCAGAACCCGTTCTTCAAGCCCTTCATAAAGATAAATCCCGTTCTTCAATTCCACATTAATCTTTAACGGAGTGTCTTTCAAGAGCTCATATACCTCACGCAGGGCAGGTATCCTGGCATCCTTGTATTCCGGATGGGTTTTGTTAAAGAGAAATCCCTTCAGTTCCTCCAGTGTAAAATCCCGGAGGAATCCGCTGCCATTGCTGACCCTGTCAATCCTTTCATCATGAGCCACCACCAGGTAACCATCGCGGCTCATCTGAACATCCAATTCAACCCCGTCAACCCCCATCTCTGCCGCCAGAACAAATGCTTCCAACGTATTTTCCGGTGCATAGCCAGAAGCCCCTCTATGAGCCCAAATCTCTGTCATCTCTCATTGCCTCACTTTTTATATATGCTTGTCCTCACCAGCTCCAAAGCGGATAAAGTCAATCTTGTCCTCCTCAGGATTGATTACCATGACGTCCCAAAGATCCTGCGACACCGTTCCCGGCTTCCGCTCGTAAGCAACCGCGCCTTCCGGCTTCTTATCCACAAAATATTCGCATTTATTACATCCAAGGGAAATAATCGGAAAATCCCGTTTTCCGTATATCTGGTCAGCATGGTTATGTCCATGAACGTAGGCCATAATCCGATGTCCACTCCTATTGTGGCTTTCCATAATATTGATTAGCTCCTCGCCATTTCTGATTTCATCACTCCAGTAATGGATTGCAGGAAGAGGCGGGACATGAGCAAAGACCAATACGGAATATCCATCCGGCGTCACCGCCAGTGTCCGCTCCACCCACTCAAGTTCCTTTTCAGGAAATCCATACCGCACCTTTTCACGATGGTCAAAAGAGGTCAGGAACAGAATCCTAAGCTTCAAATCTGGCCTGTCTACATAATACCAAAAGCTTTTCCCATCCCGCGCCACATCAGCCGGCAGTCCGGACTGATACAGATTAAATTGCTCATCCTCATCCATCACCTCAGGGTTCCCCGAAAAATAATTGGAATCATGGTTTCCCTGCACCAGATATACCGGCGTCCCCATACTCTCTAATCCAGACGTAACATGATGCACATATTCCTCTGTCAGCGCGCTTGGCACCATCCCGTCGGTAATATCCCCCAGATGAACAACCGCGTCAAACCCAGCCTGCTCGTGAACCGACTGCATATTGTGAAGTGAATCCTCCCAGTATCCGCCAACTGTATAATGGGTATCGGCCAAGACAGCCAACGTCAGGGTCTTTCCCTTTTTCTTTTTCTTTAACACCTTAGTCGCCGTATCCCGTATTTCATCCGCGAAGAATGTTTTTGTCTGCGATACCTTATCCATGGAAACGAAGGAGATTATATTCTCCAAATGTGTCCCTGCATCCGCAGGAATCGGAGCCCCATCCGCCCTTCTTAGGCAGACGCGGAAATATCTGTCATCACCAAAATAATAATTTCCGCCCCTCAACTGTGATTCCTGGTAATCATGATTATACGTTGTCCAGTTTTCTTCCTTTTGGTAGCAATAGGTATAAATATATGTTCCGTTTACTTCCGCATTGTAGGTAGCAACTCCATAACGATAAGTGTCATCATTCAGCTTCAGGTAACTGCCCGCCCATGCGTAGTAAATCCTGTAGGTTGCCATCCATGTATCATCACCAGACTCAATCATTCCAGTATCAGGAGAAAGTTTCAATCCAACCCCTCCCCCTATATCAGCCTTAAGTTCCTTCAAAACCAATCCCTGTTTTCCTGCTTCCTCTTTCTTTTCAAGCCTGGCCGGAAACAGGATATCATTCAGCCAATATACATTTTCTATGTGAAGATAATACTCATCAAAGCCCATCTTTTTCAATTGCAGCGCTATCTCACGGTAATAGATGTTGCATATGATAATCCTAAGCCTATCCTTAGGAATCTCCAGCAGCTTCTCCGGCCCGCAGACCATGATGCCATGAATGGATTTTCCCCACTTTTCCCGGCCGTTATCTATAATATACGCAGGCCTGAACCTCCCGCCAAACCGCCGCATATAGTCTTCAAACATATTACCCGCGCCAAATATGACGATAGTCTTCCCTTCCGCTCCGCTAAAAGTTTCCGTCAGCCTGTGACGGTATATCTGATATGGTGTCTCCGGGTCAAAAATCCCCGTATGACGCGGCGCCCTAAGTTCCTCTGAAGGGTATTCCATATACTTTCCCATCATCATACCCAACAGACGGTCATATCCTGCTGGAGCGGCGAACCAGCATCCCTCAAAGGAAAGCTGTACCACCTCATCAAAATCTTTCCGGTAAAACACTTGGTAATTATCCGCGTTAAATGCGGCAGTAAATGGACGGATATAATATCCTTCCTCCCTGGGACAGGCTGCACATGCCTCCTCGTAGCTTTTTAAAAGCTTCTCCCTGCCTTCATGCTTTATGATCATCCGATATGCATACTTCTTCATCCTGGACAATGTCTGGAATTCCGGCCGTCCTTCACCGTAGGTCTGAATCAGACAGAGTCTCTTGTAGATTGCAATCTTCCGCAGCTGGGCATTCCTTTTCTCCGCATCCTCATACACATAATCCAGTGCCAGGATATCAATCCATATCCCCCAATTACGGCTTCCGCCGATTTCCCAATATTCGACTCCCATGGTACTGCTGTTCCGTAATCTGCACATACCTCCGCGAAAAATACCAGGATCATTTTCATTGGTATGAATTGTGTACGGTTCATTTAATTCTGACGCCGCCAGCCTTTTGAACGTTTCATAATCCTCCCGAGGCATTGCCACATCCACATCATCATCCCATGGGATAAACCCCTGGTGACGCACCGCCCCCAATAAACTGCCTGACCAGAGATAATAGCAAAGCTGGTGTGCATTGCAGAATTCTTTAAAAACCTGCAATAGTTCCAGCTGCACTGCCCGTATTTTTCTTGTTCTCACCGACACTGTATGGCCGCATAAGTTGTCTGTTTTACTGTTAATCATGATAGCTACCTTTCCGAGTTCAATAGTAATTCTGCATTCCGGTTCATCTGTTCCATATCCCCTCCCGTCCAGCGGTAAAAATTCTGATATATATGTTTTAACTTCCATTCTTGACAAAGTTTCATTCTTATTTTACCAATAAATGAATATACTATTGACATACATTCAGCAATTACTATTGTTACTATTAAATTAATTCCAAACATCATTGCCCATCTCCACACCCAGTAGATGCCACTAAATAAATCTATAATAGTATAAAGTAAAGAAGCACTTATACCTTGTGCATAATAATACCATATAGCATTTTTTCCAATATGACCAATAAACGATTTTTGAATATTGAAAGGTAAACGTCCTTTTAGAGTAATGGCAATCCTTACCGTGATAAACGAAGCAACTAAATACATCAATTGAGGGGGGAATTTTGTACTTTAAAGATCAATAAATGGAATTTTCATAACTTCCGCTATTCCAGTCCATAGCGCCAGCAGGACCATACATCCATATAAAAAATATATCTTTTTCTTCACCCTGTACGCAGACATTCCATATCCCATAATATAAAAAAATAAATAAAACCAAAAATATGGTGACATATGGAAAATCCCCCACCCATCATATGTTGAATAGACCTCACCAACAACACATAGTATTTCACTATATAATAATATTTTTCTTGAATCTGTATCTTTTACTGTTTTAAGACTAACATAATCCAACAAAATGCTTCCCCAAAAAGTTACATCGGCATAAACCATATTGAAGCTGCCACTGACGATAATTTTTCAATAGAAAAACTTAAAAAGCATAATGCTTTTAAAAAATCTTGAAACGATTGAAACCCCTCAACTCTTAATATTACACATCCAACTTGTATTATAACAATAAACGTCAGCCACTTACACCAAATCTGCAACAATGATTTTAAGGCTCTTTTGCCCCCCCCCCATCTCCTCTGTCAATTATGCTACCTCTATATACTTTGGGCACACATGTAGCCCAATTTGCCAATAACTGATTCGATAAAGAATCTGAATAAACTTCATAAATTGACTCCTGTGATAACCTTTCCATAAATCCTTTCACTTTTTCTTCTCTCTGCAATTTTGACTTTCTAATTGAATAGCCCGCATATTTACTATTGTACAAATTGATGCTTGAATTTGAAGGTGACTACACATCTCCGTAAGCGCCAAGTGTTAGGGTATCCCAACACGACCACCCTGACATCACGTAATGATGCCAGGGTAGCGAGCGTTTTACTCTGATTTTTTGTTACATTCTATCCTCGCCTTCTCACTCCACGGCAAAAGATCTTTGAGTTCTGCGTCGGTGGTGTCCGTTCCTGGGCGGCTGTCAAGTAGGTATTTTTTAGGTAGTCGTATGGGTGAAGACCGTAGGCTTTTGCCATCTCTACCATGGTATAAACTACCATACTCGCGTTTGCACCATCCGGGCTGTCACTGAACAGCCAGTTCTTTCGGCCCAATGTCACCAGGCGGAGGGAATTCTCCAATGGGTTGTTACTCAGGCTGCAGCGTCCGTCTTCGAGGTAAGTCATCAAAGTGTCATTTCGATTTCGGGTATATGTTACTGCCCGATCCATGCGGCTCCCCTTTTCTGGATGCTGGCCATCGAGCCAGCGCATGAAGCCTTCCACAACCGGCTTTGCATCCTTCTGGCGGCGTTTGTATACTTGTGCATAGGACAGCCCTTTTTCCTTATAGCTTCGTTCGTATTCAAACAGCTTGTTGCAGTAAAGGACTCCCTGGGCTGCCGGATGGCTGTAGTCTTTCTCATGGCCCTTCGGGATGGCTTCCATCAGGTATCTCCGTATGATTGAAAGATTTGCAAACATCTCATCATAGTTCGCTTTGGGCTTACGTTCCCGTTGGCTGGTCTTTACTTCAATGAGCTCCGGCAATGATTCCTCCTCGAAACCGGATTCGGAGAAAAGGCTTAGCTGGCCCGGCAGATCACTGCGCCGTTCACTGGAACTGCCAAATAACTTCTGCTTGAAGTATTCAAGCTGCGCATGCAGGTTTAAAATAATCCGGTCCTTTTCATCGTCCTTTGCATTGCGGTCTTCGAGCATCTTCTGCAAAGATGTAATCAGGTCATTCTGGGTACGGATCGTTATATTTAATTGTGAGATCGTATCCTTCAGCTCCCTGAACTGGATATCCTTAGCACCAGATGCCATGAGTGTCCGCTCCTTTGTTTTATTACTGGTATTTTACCAGAAAACGGAGAAACAAGCGAATCAGTCCTGGCTGCGCTTTCGTCATAATGACGGTGGATAAACGATCCGGATATTAGGTAAAAGCTGGATAAACCACGATATTTACTACCACAGACATCACAAAATACCATGAGATTCGATGAAACAGTTATCACGCCGAAGTTATCCCTCTCTGTTGAAAAAGCAAAGCGGTTATCCACACGTCCAGCCGAAATACCGCCGGAAAATTCCAGCAATTTCACGATGGATTTTTTAACTGGTCTGGATTGCCTTGGGCTGTTCAATATCCAGTCCACTGAGCAGCCAATCCAGCTGACGCGAGGTAATTGCCTGGGCTTCGGAACTTTTCCGTGGCCAGCGGTACCGGCCCTGTGTAACGCTCAGCCTTTTATAAAGGAGAATATATCCATCTGTTTCATGGAGCAGGACCTTGATCCTGTCACATCGTTTCCCACAGAACAGGAACAGGGATGACTGGTCTGGATTCATGGAAAGCTTGTCCCGGATCATGCTGCAGAGACCATCGATGGATTTACGCATATCGGTTGTGCCGCACACGATATAAATGTTGTCCTCTACGGAGATATCACCTAGCATACCGTGCCTCCCATAAGGCTGAGGATATATCCCAGTATGGCAGGATCCGCACCATTGGCAATACGGATTGTCGCACCGCCAAGCGATTTTTCTATCCTTGCAGATATTTCTGAGATTCTGGATGGATTGCCTAACGCTGGCTGAACTGGAAACATGGATTCCGGCCTTTCTGCCTTTGGATTGAAATTTAAACGAACCACATCCTGCGCTGGAGATGGTGCTGGTTCTACTTTGGAAATGGATTCAGGAATCCCACAGCAGGCTTTCTTTCTGAGTCTGCTGACCCAGTTGTAAAAGGTTCCAGGATGAATCCCATGTTCCTTACACCACTGAAAATCAGTGAGACCGCTGCTTCTGCATTCCATGATCAGCTGGTATTGCATGTCAGCTGGTACTCTGGCATTGTAACTAGACATTTTTCAACACCTCCATAAATATGTAGTGAAGTGCTCGCATCTGGCTATCTACTATTATGGAGCATTTGGTAGCAAAGCGCCAGCCACCCTAATACTTGGCGCTTATACATCTCCACTAGTAAACAATCTGAAGAGACAGAAATATAAAAAACTTTTCATCTGCCTCTATTATACTTTTTCAAGGTACAAAAACAACTACCGGATAATTGTTTCCCTAGATACTCAACCTTAGATGAAAGCAAAAGTAGAACTACATTTAATGTTCATCACATCGTCTATAAAGGCATCAATTTTTACATGTGCCTGGACTTCCATTCCGAGCAGATGATAGTATTCCTGCACCTGCTTACAGGGCGTTTCAACCGTCACCATTTCGGAAACACATAAGTGACTGTATCAAACCAAACAAAGTATTCTAACAGCAGCTGTGCCAGTATTGTTTTTATATTGAATACCAAGATAAAATATCCATATTTGACAGTGGGCCAATCCTTGTCTTTATCCTTCAGAAGCTGATACTCTTCTTCATGTCTTGTAAGATAATCACTGTACCTTTTCAAGGCATTGTACTGGTCAACATAGATATAGAACATACTCTTCCTGACGAACAAGGTGATTTTCTTGCGTTTTCCAAAGTATGCATGGTGTTTACGTACAAAACTGTATTTCCCTTTACCAATCAACTCCTTTACTTCCCAGTGAAGTTCCTTATAGAGGAATCGCTGGGCCGACATCCTTCCGATGATTGTTTTATCTGTACTCACACGGAAGACACCGGCCAGTTCTTTTGACACATAATCGGCATCCAGCACAAGGAGCTATCATAACTTCGGAAGAAAAAACACCATGGCAACAGAGTTCATTAAACAGGTTGTCGCAGATATCATTTGGAAGATGGGTCGAATCCACATAACATCCTTTCCCAAAATCCGGCTGTTTCTTCTGCATCATAGCAACGAATGCTTGGAAGAAAGCCATCCTGGCCGTATCGTTTCCCATCATCGCATAAAATCCCGTATCGGATTTCAGCGAGGGGAATGGACATTGCAAAAGAGATATGAGGCGAACGATTTTATGATGAAATTATCGCAGGTAAACTTCGAGCTATACTTTAACACACCAAAGAGGACATGGCAGAGAACACGTCCAAAGTCCTCATTTTTGGAAAAACACTCCGCAGGACACCAAGCCAGCCAGATTTTTCTAAAAATTTCAAAAGCAGATAAACATCACCAAAAATGGTATGGCTTTGGGGTTCAAGAAAAATATCCGCCTTACAAATCCAGGGGTCCTTTTTTTCAACCGTCTGGAATGTATTTATAATGGCATTATATTCAACAGGCCTTCCTTGTCGGAGATAAGAAGATGCTCACTTGCTTATCAACACCAAGGTAAAAGCCCCTGCCAAGCTTCTCGCGGACGGTATACCTGGCATGATAGATTCCAAATTGACCATACACGGTATCAACAATGGAGGCTGGGCCGCTTTTTAAGGCGCCGGATTCATCGTAAACAAGTTTCTGACACTTGATAAATGCCATTATGTTCATCACCTCAGAAAAAGAACTATGTAGAACTGCATACATGATACTACTTCAGAGACTTTATGGCAAGATTTTGTTGTATATGCGCACTATTTCATATTTGTAACAGTAGAGTAATACGTGTAATTCTACTTTTGACATATCTAAGGCTTAATAATGACCGAATGCCTTTTCAAATCGCATAAATAGAAATCTATCGTGCTATCTATCCCCTTTATAAATAGTACCATCAAAATCATATACGTTCATAACGTGTACTCTATACGCAAATACATTGTCTACTTACAATATAATAAAAACAATAAATAGCCGCAATTAAATGCCGTCAACAATAATAAAATTTTATCATGAAAAACAACTTCGACAGGATCCCCAAAGGAGTCTTTTTCAATATCAAAACTATATCTCATAAAAAGTATCATGACTAGTGGAACGCTCCAAATTACACCTAATGTCATTCGTCCTATTGTTTTTATGTCAATACACCATAATGAGTAAAAAACAATTGCAAGCGCAGCACACATATACATATTTCTATCAAGGAAATTGAATGTATAACCTTTTAATA
>OKFX01000427.1_pt1 | contig 14433 bp, 14 predicted proteins | sample 1633441 | NCBI WGS metagenome assembly OKFX01 (sample SAMN04436775, study PRJEB24849) | human gut metagenome | biome: human gut; feature: NICU; material: stool | host: Homo sapiens | place: USA: Saint Louis, MO | collected 2011-03-21
AACTCGCGACCCCGACCTTGGCAAGGTCGTGCTCTACCAACTGAGCTATTCCCGCCCGGCGTATCGATGTCGGAACTAAACGAAATTCTTCATCGGTACGGGGTGCGCATTATACGAGAAATCCTTTTTGCCGCAAGCCCCTGAAAGCAAAAAAACGCGATTTTTGTTTGATTGCCGATTAAAGCGCCAAACTGATTAATTAAGCGGCGGAATCGGCTGCTTTCGGCAATAGGGCCCCGCTCAAGAGGCCCTGCATTCGTTATAACTGGATGAAATGCTCGCGGTAATAGGCCAGTTCACCTACCGACTCGCGAATGTCGTCCATTGCCTGGTGGGTGCCCTGCTTCTTGAAGCCACTGAGGATTTCCGGCTTCCAACGGCGCGCCAGTTCTTTCAGCGTACTGACGTCCAGATAACGGTAATGGAAGTAGGCTTCCAGTTCGGGCATATAGCGGAACAGGAAACGGCGGTCCTGACCCACGCTGTTACCGCAGATCGGCGATTTGCCCGCCGGCACCCACTGCTGCAGGAAGGCGATGGTGGCCAGCTCAGCGGCATGGTCGTCAAACTGGCTGGCTTTCACCCGCTCCACCAGGCCGCTGCCGGTATGGGTGCGCACGTTCCAGTCATCCATCAGGGCAAGCTGTTCATCGGATTGGTGTACGGCGATCACCGGTCCTTCCGCGAGAATGTTCAGATTGGCATCGGTGACCAGCGTAGCGATCTCGATAATGCGATCGCGTTCAGGATCCAAGCCGGTCATCTCCAGATCGATCCAAATCAGGTTATTTTCGTTTCCTGTCATGATATTTCCTGCGTAAAAGCCAAAAGATAAACAAACTGTAGGCAAGGCGGCGACCGGCGCTGGCCGTTCAGCGGCCAAGGTGCGCTGCGCGTGGCGGCTAACAACGGTTATTTAATATAAAATAGCGTGTATCATAGTCCTTTTGGTCGCCATGAGCGATAAAGCGGATTCAAGTGAGGCGCAGTGAGCAAGAACAAACTGTCCAAAGGTCAAGAACGCCGTGTACAGGCGAACCATCAACGTCGCCTGAAACGCACCGATAAAAAACCGGAACTGGATGATTCCCAACTGGGCGAGCCGCAGGACGGCATCGTCATCAGCCGTTTCGGGATGCATGCCGACGTTGAGGCAGCGGACGGCACCCAACACCGTTGCAATATTCGCCGTACGCTGCGTTCGCTGGTCACCGGCGATCGCGTGGTGTGGCGCCCTGGCGTCGGTACCCATGAAGGGGTCAAAGGCATTGTCGAGGCCGTGCATGAACGCACCTCGGTGCTGACACGCCCAGATTTCTATGACGGCGTGAAGCCTATCGCCGCCAATATCAACCAAATCGTTATCGTTTCGGCGATATTACCCGAGCTTTCGCTGAACATCATCGACCGCTACCTTGTGGCCTGTGAAACGCTGGAAGTTGAGCCGCTGATCGTACTGAACAAGATCGATCTGTTGGATGCCGAAGCGCGCAAACGGGTCGACGGCATGATGGATACCTATCGCAAGATTGGTTATCGGGTGCTGGAAGTCTCCAGCCAGACGCGCGAAGGCATGGAAGCGTTCGAACAGGCGCTGGTCGGCCGCATCAGTATTTTCGCCGGGCAGTCGGGGGTCGGCAAGTCCAGCCTGCTTAACGCTCTGCTGCCAGCTTCCAAAGAGCAAATTCTGGTAAATCAGGTTTCCGATGTCTCTGGGCTCGGGCAACATACCACCACCGCTGCACGGCTGTATCATTTCCAGCACGGCGGCGACGTGATCGACTCCCCAGGCGTACGTGAGTTTGGCCTGTGGCACCTTGAACCGGAACAAATCACCCAAGGTTTTGTCGAATTCCGTAACTATTTAGGCGGTTGCAAGTTCCGTGATTGCCGCCACGATACCGATCCAGGCTGTGCTATCCGTGCCGCAATGGAAAAAGGCGATATCGCCAAAGAACGTTTCGACAACTATCACCGTATTCTGGAAAGCATGGCGCAAGTGAAGGTTCGCAAGAACTTCACCGATGCCGCAGACTGATAATGCCGGGCGGCGTTGACGGTGGCAGAGCCAGCGTTACAATGCGCGCCCTTTACCCTGATTCAAGAGGTTAAACGTGCTGGATAGCATCAAAATTAAATTGCAGTACTGGTTACCGAAGCTGGCTCTGACCCGCCTGGCGGGCTGGGGTGCGGACAAGCAGGCCGGTTGGTTGACCCAATTGGTTCTGAAGGGCTTTGCCCGTTATTACCGCGTAAACATGCAAGAGTCGCAACATCCAGAGCTGAGCGCCTACGCCAGCTTCAACGAATTCTTTGTACGCCCGCTGCGTGACGGCGCGCGCCCGATCATCAGCGACGCCAACTGGCTGGCCCTGCCCGCAGACGGTGCCATCAGCCAGCTCGGCCAGATCCACGACGACCAAATTTTCCAGGCCAAAGGCCACAACTACAGCCTGGAAGCGCTGTTGGCCGGCAACTATGTGCTGGCAGAGCCGTTCCGTAACGGTCTGTTCGCCACCACCTACCTGGCTCCGCGGGATTATCACCGCGTACATATGCCGTGCAACGGCGTGCTGCGCGAAATGATTTATGTGCCGGGTGACCTGTTCTCCGTTAACCCATTGACCGCGGCCAACGTGCCAAACCTGTTCGCGCGCAATGAGCGTGTGATCTGCGTGTTTGATACCGCTGTCGGGCCAATGGTGCAGATCCTGGTGGGCGCCACCATCGTCGGCAGCATCGAAACCGTCTGGGCCGGCACGGTAACCCCGCCACGCGAAGGCATTATCAAACGCTGGACCTATCCTGAAGAAGGTGCGGAAGGCGCTATCGTGCTGGAGAAAGGCGAAGAAATGGGCCGCTTCAAGCTGGGTTCGACGGTCATTAACCTGTTTACCCCAGGCAGCGTACAGTTCGCGCCGCAGCTGAACAACGGCACCGTGACCCGCATGGGCGAAGCCTTCGCAGAAATCCCGGCCGCGTCTGCTGCCGTTGAAACACCGCAGATCTGAAGGAATTGACGCTGTGCGCCTGATTATCACGTTATTGCTCGGTTGCTTACTGGCTCAACCGGTGCTGGCCGCCACGGTGCCCACCGAAACACAGCTCAAACAGGAGCTGAAGCAGGCCGAGAGCAACAAGAGCGCGCCTAATCAGGCGGAAACCACTGAGGCGTTGCAAAGCGCCCTCAACTGGCTGTCGGAGCGTAAAGAGTCGCTAACGCGCGTTGAGCAGTATCAGCGCGTGATCGACGATTTCCCGAAGATGACGCAGGAACTGCGTCGTCAGTTAGCGCTGGAAGACAGCAAAATCCTGCCGAACGGCGATAACCTGCCGGCCAGCGATTTGGAACAGCAAATCCTGCAAACCAGCAGCCTGCTGCTGGAACAGGCGCGTTTGCTGCAGCAAGAGCAGGAGCGCACGCGGGAAATCAGCGATTCCCTCGGCCAATTGCCACAGCAACAGACCGACGCTCGCCGTGCATTGACCGAGGTTCAACGTCGCCTGCAGGCCCAACCCGCCAACCCGACCACTCCGCATGCCCAGGCTGCGCTGGCGTTATTGCAGGCGGAAGCCGCTGCACGCAAAGCCAAAGTCGATGAGCTCGAACTGGCACAGCTGTCGGCCAACAACCGCCAGGAACTGGCGCGGATGCGCGCCGAAGTCTACAAAAAGCGCCACGAGAAGATTGACGTTCAACTGCAGGCGCTGCGCAATAACCTCAATGCCCAGCGACAGCGCGAAGCCGAACTGGCACTGGAAAAAACCGAGCAGTTGGCCGAGCAAAATGGCGATCTGCCGAAAAGTATCAGTCAGCAGTTGCAAATCAACCGTGAACTGTCTGCGGCGCTGAACAATCAGGCCCAGCGCATGGATCTGATTTCATCCCAACAACGTCAGGCCGCCGCGCAAACGCTGCAGGTGCGCCAGGCATTAAGCACCATTATCGAACAGGCCCAGTGGCTCGGCTCCTCATCGGCGCTGGGAGAAACCCTGCGTGCTCAGGTCGCCACGCTGCCGGAAATGCCCAAGCCGCAGCAGCTCGATGGCGATATGGCCCAACTGCGCGTACAGCGCCTGCAGTTTGAAAGCCAACTGGAAAAACTGTCACAGCGCGAATTCAAACGTGACGACGGCAGTGAACTGACCAGCGCGGAAAGACGCATTGTCGACGCCCAGTTGCGCACTCAGAGGGAACTGCTGAATTCACTGCTGTCCGGGTGCGATACTCAGATCCTCGAGCTGACCAAGCTGAAAGTGGCCAACACCCAGTTGATCGAGGCGTTAAACGAAATCAAGGACGCCACCCACCGCTATCTGTTCTGGGTGCCTGACGTCAATCCTATCACCCTGTCCTATCCGATTAACGTCGCGCACGACCTGACGCGTCTGCTGTCGCTGGATACGCTGTCACAGCTCGGTGGGGCCTTTATGATGATGGTGACCAGCCGCGAAACGCTGATCCCCATCTTCGGCGCCCTGCTGCTGGTTATTTTCAGCATCAGCTCTCGCAAGCACTACCACGCCTTCCTGACACGCGCCAGCAGCCGGGTTGGCAAAGTGACCCAGGACGAATTCTTCCTGACCCTGCGCACCGTATTCTGGTCGATTTTGGTGGCACTGCCGCTGCCGGTGCTCTGGGCAGCGCTCGGCTTTGGCCTGCAAAGCGCCTGGAACTACCCGGTAGCCGAAGCGATCGGCAAGGGTGTCACCGCCACGCTGCCGATCCTGTGGGTATGTATGATTTGCGCCGCCTTCGCCCACCCACAGGGGTTGTTTATCGTGCATTTCCGCTGGCCGGTGAAGCAGGTTTCACGCGCCATGCGCTATTACAAAATGTCGATCTGGCTGATAGTGCCGCTGATCATGGCGTTAATCACCTTCGACAGCCTGAAAGAACGCGAGTTTGCCAATACCCTGGGACGGCTGTGCTTTATCCTGCTGTGTCTGGCTTTGGCCATCGTCACCAATAGCCTGAAACGCGCCGGCATCCCGCTGTATCTGGATAAAAAAGGCTCCGGCGAGAACATGGTCAACACCGCGCTGTGGGGGCTATTGCTGTCCGCGCCGCTGCTGGCGGCGCTGGCCTCCGCCGTCGGCTATCTGACCACCTCTCAGGCACTGTTGGCGCGGTTGGAAACATCGGTGGCCATCTGGTTCTTCCTGCTGGTGATTTACCACATTATTCGCCGCTGGATGCTGATCCAACGGCGACGTATCGCCTTTGACCGCGCCAAGCAACGCCGGGCCGATATTCTGGCTCAGCGCGCACGCGGTGAAGAAGAAACGCCGCATACGCCCAACAGCACCGAAGGATCGATGGACATGGATGATTCAGAGATCGATCTGGATACCATCAGTGCCCAGTCGCTCCGGTTGGTTCGTTCGATCCTGACGATGATCGCGCTGGTGTCGGTGATCGTGCTGTGGTCAGAAATTCACTCGGCCTTCGCTTTCCTGGAAAACATCTCCCTGTGGGACGTGACGTCGACGGTCAACGGCGTGGAAACCGCGCATCCAATCACCTTGGGTGCGGTATTGATCGCCATCCTGGTGCTGATCGTTACCATGCAACTGGTGCGTAACCTGCCGGCCCTGCTGGAGCTGGCGGTACTGCAGCACCTGGATCTGTCGCCGGGCACCGGCTACGCCATCACCACTATTACCAAGTATCTGTTGTTGTTGTTCGGCGCCATCCTCAGCTTTTCCTGGATCGGTATCGAATGGTCGAAATTGCAGTGGGTAGTGACCGCGCTCAGCGTGGGGTTGGGCTTTGGTATGCAGGAGATCTTCTCCAACTTTATCTCCGGCCTGATCATCCTGTTTGAAAAACCGATCCGCATTGGTGATACCGTGACGATCCGCAACCTGACCGGTACCGTCACCAAGATCAACACCCGCGCCACCACCATTTCGGACTGGGATCGCAAAGAGATCATCGTGCCGAACAAGGCGTTTATCACCGAGCAGTTCATTAACTGGTCCCTGTCGGACAACCTGACTCGTGTGGTACTGACCGTACCGGCACCGGCAGAAGCCAACAGCGAAGAAGTGACCAAGATCCTGACCAATGCCGCCGAACGCTGTTCGCTGGTGCTGGATAATCCGGCACCGGAGGTTTATCTGGTCGATCTGCAGCAGGGTATTCAGATCTTTGAACTGCGTATTTACGCCGCCGAGATGGGCCACCGCATGCCGTTGCGCCACGAGATCCATCAGTTGATCTTGTCCGGCTATCGCGAGCACGGCATTACGCTGCCGTACCCACCATTCCAGGTACGCAGCGAGACGCTGTCCCGCCTGACCAGCAACGGTCGCACGCCGGCCTCCACACCGGCGCCCAACACCAAACGCGAATCGGGCAGTTTGTAACCGCCGTATGCAAAAAGGGTTCGGCCATGGCCGAACCCTTTTTTATCGCAATGGCACTGAATTAGCGGTTATGCGCGCCCGACCGGGAAGGCCAACACTTCACTCAGGCTTTCAGCGCCCAACGCCAGCATCACCAGCCGATCAACGCCTAGCGCCACACCGGAACACTCCGGCATACCGTGCTGCAGCGCATCCAGCAGGTTGTTATCAATCGGGTGCTGCGGCAAACCGCGTTCCGCTCGCTTGCGGTTATCCTGATCAAAACGCTGACGCTGCTCGCGGCTGTCGGTCAGTTCACGGAAGCCATTCGCCAGTTCAATACCTTTGAAATAGACTTCGAAACGCTCCGCCACGCGGTGATCTTCAGTGCTGATCTCCGCCAACGACGCCTGGCTGGCCGGGAAGTGATAAACAAACGCCGGTTTATCACGGCCGATGTACGGCTCCACGCCAACGGTAAACAACAATTGCAGCAGCGTATCGCGATCCTCTTCGGTATCGGCAATGTTGCTCAGATCGAGTTTGGCCGCCGCTTCACGCAGTTGTACCTTCTCCGCTGACAGCGGATCGATATCCAGATGGCGCAGGAAAGCCTGCTGATAAGACAGGGTCTCCGCACTCTCGCAGTCCAGAACCTGCTGCAGCAGATCATCCACCTCGTTCATCAGCCGGTACATGTCGTAGTGCGGACGGTACCACTCCAGCATGGTGAATTCAGGGTTGTGATGACGACCGGCCTCTTCATTGCGGAAACTGCGCCCCATCTGATAGATCGGCCCGCTGCCCGCCGCCAGCAGACGTTTCATGTGGTATTCCGGGCTGGTCATCATGTACAGCGTCATGCCATCCGCCGCACCGGGCCCGACAAAACGCGTCTGGAACGGGAACAGGTGAATATCGGTGACCGTCGCCTGGCTCATGGTTGGCGTCTCAACTTCCAGCACGCCACGATCGGCGAAGAAACGCCGGATCTCAGTCAGGATCGCTGCGCGTTTCAACAAATTGGCGATGGGTGCACTTGGCTGCCAGCTTGCCGTTTCGCTCATGGTAATTACTCCGAAATCAAACAGGGGATGCAGTCTACTCGTATCCTGGCATGCAAACAAATTCTTAACAGCTCTGCCGCTTTAACCTCGACATTACCTGATAAATAGTTGGCAAAAAGGTTAATAAAAGTTGAATAAACGTTAAATCTAACCCACAGGCAATTATCCTTCCGCCCGCCGGTTAAAAGGCAAAACAATCGATCACATCAAATTTCTTCTACTTAACTTTAGGTATAGTTAATTCCACATTATTGGTGGGAGATATCTATCCTTAAGCTTTATGCAACGACAATGAACTCAGTTAGTTAGCACCCGAAGAATATTTATAAATATTAAGCATAGATATTTAATTTGCCGTTCTTAACAAGAATATTGGAGGAATGCAGTGCAAACCTTTAACGCCGATCTTGCCATTATTGGGGCCGGGGGTGCTGGTTTACGTGCAGCAATAGCCGCAGCGGAAGCCAACCCCCAACTGAAAATCGCGCTCATCTCAAAAGTCTACCCGATGCGCAGCCATACGGTAGCCGCCGAAGGGGGATCCGCCGCCGTCACTCAGGATCACGACTCTTTTGACTACCACTTCAATGACACCGTTGCCGGTGGCGACTGGTTGTGTGAGCAAGACGTGGTCGACCATTTCGTCCACAATTGCCCGCGGGAAATGACCCAGTTGGAACAGTGGGGCTGCCCGTGGAGCCGTAAACCGGACGGTTCGGTCAACGTGCGTCGCTTCGGCGGCATGAAGATTGAACGAACCTGGTTCGCCGCCGACAAGACCGGCTTCCACATGCTGCATACCCTGTTCCAGACCTCGCTCAAATACCCGCAAATCCAACGTTTCGACGAGCACTTTGTGCTGGATATTCTGGTGGATGACGGTCAGGTCCGCGGTTTGGTCGCAATGAACATGATGGAAGGCACCCGCGTGCAGATCCGCGCCAATGCGGTGATCATGGCCACCGGCGGTGCCGGACGCGTGTACCGCTACAACACCAATGGCGGCATCGTCACCGGTGATGGCATGGGCATGGCGTTCCATCACGGCATCCCACTGCGCGATATGGAGTTCGTCCAATATCACCCTACCGGCCTGCCGGGTTCCGGCATCCTGATGACCGAAGGCTGCCGCGGCGAAGGCGGTATTCTGGTGAACAAGGACGGCTACCGTTATTTGCAGGACTACGGCATGGGCCCGGAAACCCCACTGGGCGAGCCGAAGAACAAATACATGGAGCTGGGCCCGCGCGACAAAGTTTCGCAGGCCTTCTGGCACGAATGGCGTGCCGGTCGCACCATCGCCACCCCACGCGGCGACGTGGTCTACCTCGACCTGCGCCATCTGGGGGAAAAGAAGCTGCTCGAACGCCTGCCGTTCATCTGTGAACTGGCCAAGGCCTACGTCGGCGTCGACCCGGTAAAAGACCCCATCCCGGTACGCCCAACGGCGCATTACACCATGGGCGGCATTGAAACCGATCAAAACTGCGAAACCCGCATCAAGGGGCTGTTCGCCGTCGGCGAATGCTCTTCAGTCGGTCTGCACGGTGCCAACCGTCTGGGATCCAACTCGCTGGCGGAACTGGTGGTGTTCGGCCGGGTGGCCGGTGAGCATGCAGCTCGTCGCTCGCTGGAATCTGGCCCGGCCAATGGCAGTGCCCTTGATGCGCAAGGGCGCGACGTCGAAACCCGACTCAGCAATTTGATGAAGCAGGAAGGCAGCGAAAACTGGTCGAAGATCCGCGATGAAATGGGGCTGTCGATGGAAGAAGGCTGCGGTATCTACCGTACGCCAGAACTGATGCAAAAAACCATCGATAAACTGGCTGAGCTGAAAGAACGCTTCAAGCGCGTCAAAATCACCGATAACTCCAGCGTGTTCAATACCGACCTGTTGTACACCATCGAGCTGGGCTACGGCCTGGACGTCGCCGAGTGCATGGCGCACTCCGCCTTTAACCGTAAAGAATCCCGCGGCGCCCACCAGCGTCTGGATGAAGGCTGCACCGAACGTGACGACGTGAATTTCCTGAAGCATACGCTGGCGTTCCATAACCCGAACGGCGCACCGCGCCTGGAATACAGCGACGTGAAGATCACCAAACTGCCACCGGCCAAACGTGTGTACGGCGCTGAAGCCGAAGCGCAGGACAAAAAGGATAAGGAGCAGGCAAATGGCTGAGATGAACACCCTGAAAATCGAGGTCATGCGCTATAACCCGGAATGCGACGCAGAGCCACATTTCGAGACCTTCGCGGTGCCTTACGATGAACAAACCTCGCTGCTCGACGCGCTGGGTTACATCAAGGATAACCTGGCGCCCGACCTTTCCTACCGCTGGTCATGCCGCATGGCTATCTGCGGCTCGTGCGGCATGATGGTCAACCGGGGACCGAAACTGGCCTGCAAGACCTTCCTGCGCGAATACACCGACGGCATGAAGGTAGAGGCACTGGGTAACTTCCCGATTGAACGCGATCTGGTGGTCGATATGACCCACTTTATCGAAAGCCTGGAGGCGATTAAGCCTTACATCATCGGCAATAACCGCAAACCGGAAGACGGCCCTAACGTGCAAACACCGGCGCAGATGGCCAAGTACCACCAGTTCTCCGGCTGTATCAACTGCGGGCTGTGTTACGCCGCTTGCCCGCAGTTCGGTTTGAACCCAGAGTTCATCGGCCCGGCGGCAATCACCCTGGCGCACCGCTACAACCTGGATAATCGCGACCACGGCCAGAAACAGCGCATGGCGCAACTCAACGGCCAAAACGGCGTGTGGAGCTGTACCTTTGTCGGCTACTGCTCTGAAGTGTGTCCGAAGCACGTCGACCCGGCCGCTGCTATCCAGCAGGGCAAGGTGGAAAGTGCCAAAGACTTCATGATCGCCATGCTGAAGCCGCAATAAGGGAGAGAAACCGCAATGACAACACAACGTAAGCCCTATGTGCGCACCATGACGCCAACCTGGTGGCAAAAGCTCGGCTTCTATCGTTTCTATATGCTGCGTGAAGGGACCTCGGTGCCGGCCGTGTGGTTCAGCATCGTGCTGATCTACGGCGTTTTTGCGCTGAAAGGCGGTGCGGAGAGCTGGGCAGGGTTCGTCGGTTTTCTGCAAAACCCGCTGGTGCTGCTGATTAACGTGGTCGCCCTGCTGGCGGCGCTGCTGCACACCAAAACCTGGTTCGATTTGGCACCGAAAGCCGCCAATATCGTGGTTAACAGCGAGAAAATGGGGCCAGGGCCTATCGTCAAAGCGCTGTGGGCGGTAACGCTGGTCGCCAGCGTGGTCATCCTGGCCGTGGCCCTGCTGTAATCCGGAGGAAACATGATAAATCAAGCACCTAAACGCTCAGACGAACCGGTTTTCTGGGGATTATTCGGCGCCGGCGGCATGTGGGGCGCGATCATCGCGCCCGCTATCGTGCTGCTGGTCGGCATTCTGCTGCCGCTGGGGTGGTTCCCTGGCGATGCGCTGGGCTATGACCGCGTATTGGCTTTCTGCCAGAGCCTGATTGGCCGGCTGTTCCTGCTGCTGATGATTATCCTGCCGCTGTGGTGCGGTCTGCACCGCATACACCATGCGATGCACGATTTGAAAATCCACGTGCCGGCCGGTAAATGGGTCTTCTATGGCCTGGCGGCCATCCTCAGCGTCGTCACCGTTATCGGCGTGGTGACGCTGTAAAACACTTCTGGCGGCCAACTCCCGTTGGCCGTCTGCTTTGCCTTTCGGCTACACTGTTTATTCCAACCCGGTAAACAGGAGTAACCAATGCGTTTTCGGTCAAAGCTATGCGCGATCATTCCCGCCTTCCTTTCCGCCGCTTGCAGCGTTTCCCCGCCGAAGAATATCAAAGTAGTGAATGATTTCGACAGCCAGCGCTATCTCGGCACCTGGTATGAAATCGCGCGTTTTGATCACCGTTTTGAACGCGGCCTCGAACAGGTCACCGCCAACTACAGCCCACGCGAAGACGGCGGCCTCAAAGTGGTGAACCGGGGTTTTAATACGCAAAAACAACAATGGCAGGAAAGCACGGGCAAGGCCTATTATACCGGTTCACCGCAGGTAGCCGCACTCAAGGTGTCCTTTTTTGGGCCTTTCTACGGTGGGTATAACGTGATTGAGTTGGATGCAGATTATCGCTACGCGCTGGTTTGCGGCCCAAACCGAGGGTATTTGTGGATACTGTCGCGCACGCCGACACTGGACGCCGCCACGCGCGACAGATTAGTGCAAACCGCGAAACACAACGGCTTTGATACGGATAAGCTAATCTGGGTGAAACAAACGCAGCATCAGTGACTGCTGAACTTCAACCCAAGTATGCCGACAACAATCAGGCACAGGCTGAGGATGCGTGCGATATTGGTTGATTCACCAAGTAACACCATCCCCATAATTGCCGCGCCTACCGCACCAATGCCAGTCCAAACGGCATAAGCCGTGCCGGCGGGCAGCGTTTTCATCGCATGTGCTAACAGCAGCATGCTGACCACCATGGCGGCAACAGTAATAATGCTGGGGGTCAAACGAGTAAAACCATGGGTGTATTTCAGGCCAACAGCCCATACGACTTCCAACAAACCGGCAATAAGCAGAATAATCCAAGCCATGAAACAGGCTCCATAACGGTGGGGTCGTCCCCGAATGCAGATGCGTAAACGGGTCGTCCCATTTAGCGTTGTGATATGCCGGGGGATTATACCCACTGCCGGGGAGGATAACAGTACAAAGCTTTCGGCAGGAGATAGGTCAACAGGGGAAGCGGTATCCCACAACGATGCCTTTGGGCAGCTTTTCGCGGAATACCGCAAGTCAGTAAAGGGAGTTATTCCGCGCTACGCTGGATAGCCTTGCCGCCAGCCTGGATGTCCTCGCCCACGCCCTGAGTGGTGTTGCATGCGGTCAATGAGGTCAAGATCATCAAAGAGAAAATCGCGATAATACTTTTCTTCAGCATAGGAAAGTCCTTATTTGTCAGTGATGAAAAAGTACGGCTTTCTAAGCGTAGTAAATATTAGCGAGAGTTGCTGTTTAAAATGGTTTTATTTCGCACGATTACATTAGAGGCATTAATGGTTATTAGCTGGCAGTACGCGAAATAGCGCCGCCGAGATGCTGAACGTCCTCACCGAAACCACGGAAAGTATTACAGCCGCTAAGGGACATCAGTATTAACAGGGAGACAACGACCAACAGAGCTTTCTTTATCATGCTGATTCTGCCAAGGGTATGCGGAAGGGGATAAAGCAAAGGAGCCACGCAGGGCTCCTTTGTTTTGAAACTTATTTTACGCGTGAAACGTATTCGCCAGAGCGGGTGTCAACGCGAACAACTTCACCAATCTGTACGAACAATGGAACCTTAACCACGGCGCCAGTGCTCAGGGTGGCAGGCTTGCCGCCGGTACCGGCAGTATCACCTTTCAGACCTGGATCGGTGTCAGTGATTTCTGCTTCGATAAAGTTCGGTGGCTGAACCGCGATTGGACGACCGTCCCACAGGGTAACGATACATTCTGCGTTGTCTTGCAGCCATTTTGCCGCATCAGAAACGGTTTTTTCTTCAACACCGTGTTGCTCGAAAGTCTCAGGGTGCATGAAGTGGTAGAACTCACCGTCGTTGTACAGGTAGTTCATGTTGGTATCTACCACGTCCGCGCCTTCGCAAGAGTCGGTAGATTTGAAGGTTTTCTCAACGCGAGTGCCGGTCAGCAGACGACGCATTTTAACGCGCGCAAATGCCTGGCCTTTGCCCGGTTTAACGAACTCACTGGATTCGATAGCGTAAGGTTCGCCCTCGAACATGATTTTAAGACCCGGACGGAAATCGTTGCTAGAATAAGTCGCCATGATGGCCCTCTGAATATTTAAACTGGTAGCTTAGCCAAAAAAATGGCACACATTATAACCCAAAGTACGGCATATAGAGAAGATTGGTTGCATCAACTCGCCGATGTTATTACCGATCCCGATGAATTACTGCAGCTTTTGTCACTGAATACGCATCCGGACCTGCCGCAGGGCCGTGAAGCCCGTCGGCTGTTTGCATTGCGCGTACCCCGCGCCTTCGCCGCACGCATGCGTCCCGGCGACGCCAATGACCCGCTATTGCGTCAGGTTCTGACCGCCAGCGAAGAATTCATCAATGCACCCGGCTTCACGACCGATCCGCTGGACGAACAGCGTAGCGTGGTGCCAGGCCTGCTGCACAAATACCGTAATCGTGCTTTGCTGTTGGTTAAAGGCGGCTGTGCGGTTAACTGCCGCTACTGCTTCCGTCGCCATTTTCCGTATCAGGACAACCAGGGCAATAAAGCCAACTGGCGTCAGGCGTTGGATTATATCCGCCAACACCCGGAACTGGATGAGATTATTTTCTCCGGTGGCGATCCGCTGATGGCCAAAGATCACGAGCTGGACTGGCTGATCGAGGAACTGGAAGCCATTGAGCACGTAAAACGCCTGCGCATCCACACCCGTTTGCCAGTGGTGATCCCGGCACGTATCACGCCAGAACTGTGCCGCAGGCTGTCGGCCTCACGCCTGCAGGTGCTGATGGTCACGCACATCAATCATGCCAATGAGATTGACCGTGAACTGCAGGGAGCCATGGCGCAACTGCGTCTGGCCGGCGTCACCTTGCTGAACCAAAGTGTGTTGCTGCGCGGCATCAACGACAACGCCGACACGTTGGCGGCGCTGAGCAATGCGCTGTTTGACGCCGGTATCCTGCCCTATTACATCCACGTGCTGGATAAGGTACAAGGCGCAGCGCACTTTATGGTCAGTGACGACGAAGCGCGCGCCATTATGCAGGCGCTGCTGAGCAAGGTTTCCGGATATATGGTGCCGCGTCTGACCCGTGAAGTCGGCGGCAAGCCAAGCAAAACGCCGCTCGACCTGCGCCTGATGCAAGATTGACTGACCGACGGAATGACAAAAACAAAAGAGGCATGCCTGGGCATGCCTCTTTTTTATGCTATGACGTACGCATTAATCTTGCGT
>OKFX01000428.1_pt1 | contig 14367 bp, 10 predicted proteins | sample 1633441 | NCBI WGS metagenome assembly OKFX01 (sample SAMN04436775, study PRJEB24849) | human gut metagenome | biome: human gut; feature: NICU; material: stool | host: Homo sapiens | place: USA: Saint Louis, MO | collected 2011-03-21
GTTAACGCCGGTTTTACCTGGCATTTCTGATCTTAAAAAACAAACGGAACAACCGCCCCGATGGGGCGGTTTTTACCAAAAACAACAAGGGATAAGGGAATGAAGCAATCTGCAGGAAACAACAAACCGGCATTGGCGCCGACATGGAAACTGAACGCCCTGTTATGCGCGTTGTTGGCCGCCGGTGGTGCACAGGCCGCGACCTATACCGAAGGGGGGAAGAGCGGCGATCCGGCCAGTTGGCGCAGCAATGAATTCAATGCTAACTGGGGGTTGGGGGCTATCCATGCCGACGAGGCTTACGCGGCAGGTTATACCGGCAAAGGGCAAAAGGTGGGGATCTTCGATACCCCGGTGAACCAGCATCCGGAATTTGCCGGTGACGGCAAGCTGACTAACGTTGTCACCGAAGGCTATCGCGCCTATACCGATCCGCATCGTGAGGGGATTAAGGCCGGCGATCGCTTTTACTTTGACGGTACTTTCCATTTTTACAGTGGTTCACAGGGGCAGTTAAGTAACCACGGCGTCCACGTTGCCGGTATAAGCGGTGCCAACCGTGACGGCACCGGCATGCACGGCGTCGCCTTTGATTCGCAAATCATCAGCGTCGATAACGACAATGACGGCCCGGCCTACGGTGAGTTCCTCGGGCTGGATGGCAGCGTGACCAACGCGGGCTGGCAGGCGATGATCAACAACGGCGTGCGGGTGATCAACAACAGTTGGGGCGTCAGCATTCCGGATTTTCTTTCGGATAATGGCAAGAAACCCGATGCGCTGCATTTCGAGCTGAAGGACGCGCAGGAACAGTTTGATCAGGTGAAACCCTTGCTGGGCAGCCTGGCGGGGGCGGGTTATCAGGGGGCTATCGATGCGGCACGTAAAAATATTCTGGTGTTGTTCGCCGCCGGTAACGACGGCAACTACAACCAACCGGATGTGATCAGCGGCCTGGCCTATTTTGTGCCGGATGTTGCGCCTAACTGGCTGTCGGTTGCCAGCGTCGCGCAGGATGACGCCTCCACCAACAGCGTGCCTTACACCATCAGCAGCTTCTCTTCGCGTTGCGGCTATACCGCCAGCTTCTGCGTCTCCTCGCCGGGCAGTAAAATCTACAGCACCGTAGCCAACGGTTCAGATCCGAACCAGTTGGTCTCCGACTATGGCAATAAAAACGGTACCTCAATGGCGACGCCGCACGTGACCGGCGCAGTCGCCGTATTGCTGCAGCGTTTCCCGTACATGACGTCGGCGCAAATTGCCGATGTGCTTAAAACGACCGCGACCGATATGGGGGCTCCGGGCATCGATGCCTTGTATGGCTGGGGGATGATCAATCTGGGCAAGGCGATTAACGGTCCGGGCATGTTCTATACCGTCGATGATATCCCCGAGGAGTTTCGTATTCCGGACCCGACGGGCGTGGCTTACGGCTCGTCGCAATTTGTCGCCAACATTCCTGGCATGGGGGCAATCATCGATGAGGGTACGTTGCATGCCAGAGTCTGCGATGACTACCACTGCTCGCTTGAAGTGTATTCCAACGATATTTCCGGCCATGGCGGCCTGACCAAAGAGGGCCAGGGGGCGTTGGTACTGACCGGTAACAACACCTACTCCGGCCCGACGTGGGTCAATACCGGCCTGCTGGCGGTAAATGGTTCGGTGACTTCGGACGTGACGGTACAAAGCGCCGGCGTGCTGGGCGGTTCCGGTACGCTAGGGTCGTTAACTGCCCGCAGCGGCGGTACCGTGGCGCCGGGCAATTCGATCGGCACGCTGAACGTGACTCGTGACGTCAGCTTCGAACCAGGCTCCCGTTACGCGGTGGAAGTGGCAGCGAACGGCCAGAGCGATCGGATCCAAAGTAACGGATCGGCGACGATCGGCGGCGGTGAAGTGACGGTATCGCTGGAAAACAGCAGCAACCTGCTGTCGCAAAACGAGGTTCGCAGCCTGCTGGGTCAGCAGTACAACATTCTGACCGCCCAGCAGGGTATCCGCGGGCAGTTTGACTCTGTGGCGCCGAACTACCTGTTCCTGGGCACCGGGCTGACCTATCAGCCGAATCAGGTAACGCTCAACGTCGGCCGTAATGACACCAGTTTCGCCAGCGTGGCAGCAACGCAGAACGAGCGGGCGGTGGCGGCGGCGGCAGATGCGCTGGCGGCGGGCAATCCGGTGTTTGAAAGCATCCTTAACGCCGGTTCTACGGGGGAAGCGCGGCAGGCGTTCCGCCAGCTGTCGGGGCAGATCCACGCGGATATCGCTTCAGCACAGGTCAACGACAGCCGCTATCTGCGCGACGCGCTGAACGGCCGTTTGCGGCAGGCGGAAGGGCTGGCGACCTCGCCGGACATCAAGGCGGACGACGACGGTGGCGCCTGGGCGCAGCTGCTGGGGGCCTGGGACCACGCGTCGGGCGATGCCAATGCCACGGGCTATCAGGCATCCACCTACGGCGTGCTGGTGGGGCTGGACTCGGCGCTGGCGGACGAATGGCGGTTAGGGGTCGCAACCGGTTATACCCGCACCTCGCTGGACGGCGGTTATGGCTCGAATGCTGACAGCGACAACTACCACCTGGCGGTGTACGGCGGCAAACAGTTCGGTGAACTGGCGCTGCGTGCCGGTGGGGGTTACACCTGGCACCGTTTCGATACCTCACGCTCGGTGAACTACGGCATGCAGTCAGATCGCGAAACCGCGAAGTACAGTGCGCGCACCGAGCAGGTGTTCGCCGAAGCGGGATACAGCATAAAAGCGGCCTGGGTGAATCTTGAGCCGTTCGCCAACCTGGCGTACATCAACTTCCAGAACAACGGCATCGCGGAAGACGGTGGGGCGGCGGCGCTGCACGGTGACAAACAACACACCGACGCGACGGTCTCGACGCTGGGGCTGCGTGCGGACACCGAGTGGCAGGCGAGCAAAACCACTACGGTGGCGCTGCGCAGCGAGCTGGGTTGGCAGCATCAGTACGGCGATTTGGATCGCGGTACCGGGCTGAAGTTCAACGGCGGCAGCTCACCGTTCGTGGTGAACAGCGTGTCGGCGTCGCGTGACGGTGCGGTGCTGAAAGCCAGTGCGGAAGTGGCGGTGAACAAGAACGCCACGCTGTCGCTGGGCTATGGCGGGCTGCTGTCGCAAAACTACCAGGACAACAGCGTCAACGCCGGTTTTACCTGGAAGTTCTGATCCAACACATTTCACTTTCGGGATTTAAACCCACAGGGCCAGCTTGCTGGCCCTATTTTTTTGCATGGTTTCCCCGCAGGCGGCGTGGAGCGGCAGGGTTAAGGTAAAAATAAGGCAAGAAAAAACCGAGACCCTTGCGGATCTCGGTTCAAATGCGGGTAAAACAGATTAGCGCTACGGCTCAAGTTTCGGTGAGGGTCTGTTGCATACATTCTCTCAGTACAGCAACCGAAATGAGCTTTCCCTGGTGTTATTGTGATTATTGGTGATGCGATTTCACTATTGTTATATTTTTATTGTGGTGTTGCTGTGTGTCTCTTCTGATACCATGTTTGACTATATAATGTGGTATGTCAAGCAATGTTTAGATAATACATTGTACCATATACCAGTTTTAGATCGCTTTTTTGCACGGCAAGTATGAAAACGACTGAAAAAAAAGCAAAAAAAATCGAAGGAAAAAATGGATAACAATCATCAGAAATTCGATTCACAGTCGATTGCAAACCGGGTCAGGGAACTGTTTGTACATTATGGGATTGGTAAGCGGCAGCATGCCAAGGAGCTCAGCCGTATTCTGGATCTGAGTTTTTCGCATGCGCATCGCAAGCTGAAAGGGCAAAGTCCCTGGACTCTGGAGCAGATTAACGACGTCGCGGCGGCATTAGGGGAAACGCCGGCTGCGATCGTAGATACCGGTGCTGAACATGACGTCTCCGCGCAAACTATTGCACGTGATGCCATCTTTTACGTGGGCGGGGTGGAATTAGCCTGCGTCGGTTATATCGGCCATGAGCTGATTGGCGGGCGGACTGCGGAATATGTCGCACTGCAGCAGGCTGGGAAATGGGGCATTTATCGCGCGGATGATGCACCGCAGGGGCAACGCTATTGTGTGGAACTGATAGAGGTTCGCCCCGCCGCCGTCGAAGACGAGCGTTTGAGCATTGCGGTGCTCGATGATTCGCATCTGGCGGCCGATGAGCTGACCAAATACCTAAACGGGCGTGGTTTCCATGCCGTGGCATTCTACGACGTCAGCAGCTTTTGTCAGGCACTGCAGCAAAGCCTGTTCGATGGTTACGTGGTCGACTGGTTGATCGGTCAGGAAACGGCAGATCGCTGTATTGAAACCATCCGCGCGTCGGATAACCCTGACGCGCCGGTTTTAGTGCTTACCGGTCAGTTGGGTACCGACCAGCGGGAGTCTGAAATCGCCAGGGCGATGCGTGACTATGATGTGCTGGGCCCTTATGAAAAACCCGTGCGGCTCCACGTTATCGAAGCCGCACTGTTGCGGTGCTTCAACCTTTAGCGGCGAGCAGTGAAGCCAGTGCGGATGACAGGGCGTCCAGCCGAACCGGTTTCATTAAATAGTTGTCGAACAGCGCCCGCTGTTCGACAGACAGTTGCTCAGGGGTGTAGGCGCTGATGCCGATAATCGGGATATGGCGGTTAGGGCCACGTTGGTCACGCAGTTTTTTAGCCAGTGCGGCCCCATCGATTCCCGGCATTTGCAGATCCAGCAGCAACGCGTCGTAAGGACGCCGTAGCAGTTTTTGCAGCGCTCTTTCAGACGAGTTGCACAGCTCATGCTGATAGCCGAGCTTGTCCAGCAGCGCCGAGAAGGCCTCACCGATTTATTGTCATCGACGACCAAGATATGCTGCTGTTTCTGCGGCAAACTTTGCTGGTGGAGCGGTGTTTCACCCAACTCCTCCTCGTGACTGACTTCTACCGGAATGCTGACGATAAAGGTGCTGCCTTTTTTGATCTCGCTGTAGACGGTAATGGTGCCGTTGAGCAGCGTCACCAGCCCGTGCACAATCGCCAACCCCATGCCGACGCCGCCATACTGGCGGGTATGTGATTGATCAAGCTGGGTGAAGGGCCGGAATATCTGATCCAGCATTCCCTTTTCGATACCAATCCCGGTGTCGGTGACCTCAATAATCAGCGAACTGCCGGTAGCCTGGCTGCGCAAGCAACTATGCAGCGTGATGGTGCCGCTTTCGGTATATTTGAACGCATTGGTCAGCAGATTGACGATAATTTGCCGGATGCGCAGCGGATCGGAATGTATCTGCAGATGGCCGCATTCCACTTCACACAGCAAAGTGACCTGATCTTTCTGGCGCAGCGTTTTGATTTCATTCGCCGTTTCTTCAACCAGCCGCTGGGCATCGAAGGGAGCGATACGCAGTTCCATCATACCGCTGTCGAGATGGGCGTAATCGGTCAGGTCTTTCATCTGACTTTCAATTTGCTGTGCGGCGGTTTCCAGCCTTTGGAAAGTGTCCGCGTGCTCGGCCGATACCTGGGTATTCACCAGCACATCAATGGCGGACATGATGCTCTGTAGCGAGGTGCGTAGCTCGTGACCGATGGCGCCCAGAAAGGCATTTTTGGTGCGGGTGGCTTTTTCCGCCTCAATCGCCTTGGCCTGCTGGCGGATAGTCAGGCGCTGCTGACGCAGCACAATCAGCGTGATGGCGATCAGCGCGATCACTGAAAACATCACGATCACCAGACCATAGAAAATGATGTGTCGTTTCTCGATATAGTCTTCGTAGGCAGCGGTGCGCTGCTTCACTTCGGCATGATCGGTCAGGTTAGCCATTTCAATCGCATAGGGCTTGATTTGCTTCATCGCCTGCGAAATCAGAGAGAAATCAATTTTCGGGCTGTTTAGCAAATTATCAATCTGATCCATTTTCTCGCGCATGTGCGTGACGACTTCGGGATAACCCGGTTCGGCATACAGCGGCTGGGTGGATTCGGAGACCGTTTCCAACACGTAAAAGCGCGAATAAAGGATTTCAAATTTGAGCCGAAGATCTTCGCTATCCACCTGCGGTGCGTTTTTCAACTGTTCGACCAGCGTGTCGAATTCCGCCAGCTTGATCGAGAATTTGGCGATCGACCAGGAGTAATTTTCCTGCGTGCCTGCGATAGCATACAACCCTTTTTTCGACAGGGTCGCGCTGTAGTAATACAGCGTCACCGTAGAGGCAACCAGAAACAGTGCGGCAAAGATAGCCGGGATCGCCAGCCTGCTGCCGCTTTTAAACCCTGTGAGCTTCATTTGATTACGATCCTGTCCACTTGCCAGATGAAGCGCGAGTTGTAGAGCGGAGAATTTAACTCAGGCCCGGCGGCATCCCTCGGGTAAACCAAAAACAGCGGGCCGAAGTTTCTGATCTTCAGCATGACGCCGTCCATTTTGTAAGCCAAAATCATGTTGTATTTTTCGACATCGGACAGCGGCACGTCGATGTAATAATCGTTCAGCGCATAAAATGTCAGCGTGCTGCCTTTGGCGCCGACGCGCGCCAAAATGTCCGCCACGCCAATCCCCTCGAACTTTCTTTGCGGCGTCCAGGAGGTAGAGGTGGTGATGCTGCGCACCGGCATTGCCAACAGTTGTTTATCGGTAAACAGATAGCTTTTCTTTACCGGATCGGTGGTGTTTTCGATGTTTCCCGCGACTTCCAGGGTGAAACTTAGCGCGCTGGTTTGAAGGATGGCCAGCGCAAAAAATGCCCACAGCGTGTTTTTAAACAGATTGAACAGCATCAATGTTCTCCAGAGTCGCGGATGCTTGCATGAGCCTTGCCCATATATCAGGCAAAATAATGGCAGAAAATAGAGGGTGGTGTCGAAGTAAAGGGTAAAGAGGACGAAAAGAAAAGGCCAGGGGGTTAACCTGGCCTGAGTTTTAGCGGGTGCCCAAGCTTAGCGCATGGTTACAAACTCTTCTGCGGCGGTCGGGTGGATCGCCACGGTGTTGTCGAAGTCTTTCTTGGTCGCGCCCATTTTAATGGCTACGGCAAAGCCCTGCAGGATCTCGTCCATGCCGAAACCGATGCCGTGCAGGCCGACGATTTTCTCTTCTTTACCCACGCAGACCAGCTTCATGCGGCACGGTTGACGGTGCTGCGTCACGGCGCTGTACATGGCGGTGAAGGAAGATTTGTACACTTTCACGTTGTCCGCACCGAATTTCTCAATCGCTTCCGGTTCGGTCAGGCCAATGGTGCCGATCGGCGGGTGGCTGAACACCACGGTGGCGATGTTGCTGTAATCCAGGTGCTCTTCCGGCTTGTTGTTGAACAGGCGTTCGGACAGGCGACGGCCTGCGGCTACGGCAACCGGAGTCAGTTCGACGGCGCCGGTGTTGTCGCCCACGGCGTAAATCCCTTTTACGTTGGTATTTTGGTATTTATCGACGTCGATGTAGCCTTTTTCGTTGGTTTTCACCCCGGTAACGGCCAGGTTCAGGTTATCGGTTGCCGGTTCGCGGCCAATCGCCCACACCAGGCTGTCGACGGTGAATTCCTTGCCGTTTTCCAACTGCAACGTCAGGCTGCCGTCGGCGTTTTTGACGATGGCTTTTGGCACGGATTCCGTGTGCAGGCTTGGCCCTTCGGTGTTCATCACTTCCACCAGGGTCTCGACAACCATCGGGTCGAAAGTCCGCAGTGGCGCGTGTTTACGCACGAACAGGTGGGTTTCAGCCCCGAGCGCGTTCAGCACGCCGGCGATTTCTACTGCGATATAACCAGCACCCACCACCGCAACGCGTTTTGGCATGGCGTCTAGATCGAAGAAACCGTCTGAGTCGATGCCGTATTCTGCACCCGGAATGTCAGGGTGGCTTGGACGGCCGCCGGTGGCGATCAGGATATGGTCGGCAGTGATTTTTTCACCGTTCACTTCCACCGTGTGGGCGTCGACAAAGCGCGCGAAGCCTTTGATCACGTCGACTTTGTTTTTACCCAGCACGTTGTCGTAGGAATTATGAATGCGGTCGATATAAGCGGTGCGGTTGGCGACCAGCTTCTTCCAGTCAAACGCGTTGACGGTGGTATCGAAACCGTAATCCGGGCCGTACAGGTGGATGGCCTCGGCGATTTGCGCCGCATGCCACATAACTTTTTTCGGTACACAACCCACGTTTACGCAGGTGCCGCCCAGTTCTTTGGCTTCAATCAGTGCGCATTTCTGGCCGTACATGGCTGCCCGGTTGATCGATGCGATGCCGCCGCTGCCGCCGCCAATTGCTAGATAATCGTAATGTTTGGTCATCTGGGATTTCCATGAATTGTGTGAATCGAAGAGCGTAAGAGTTTAACGCCTGATGCAGGTTTGTCGCAAAGATTGCGTCAATGGCTGTGATAGGTGGGGTAAAGGCGCGGCAGGCCGCGCCCCGGAAGCTTATTCCGGCACTACCCAGTTCACCAAATGGTGGCCATTGCCTGACGGCACCAGGGTTTTGTGCAGCCATGGCAGCACATTTTTCATCTGCTGTTCCAGCTTCCACGGCGGGTTAATCACAATCATGCCTGAGGCGGTCATGCCGCGCTGGTCGCTGTCGGGTCTTACCGCCAGTTCGATCTGCAGAATATTGCGGATGCCGGTGGCTTCCAGGTCTTTCAGCATGCGCTTGATTTGCTGGCGCATCACCACCGGGTACCACAGCGCGTAGGTGCCGGTGGCAAAGCGCTTGTAGCCTTCCTGCAGGCCTTTTACCACGTCCTGGTAATCGGTTTTCATTTCGTACGGCGGGTCCATCAGGATCAGCCCGCGGCGCGACAGCGGCGGCAGTTGGGATTTCAACTGTTGGTAGCCATCGGCGCGTTGCACCTTGGCACGCTCGTCCTTCTGGAACTCACTGCGCAGCAACGGGAAGTCGCTCGGGTGCAGTTCGGTCAGGTGAATTTTATCCTGCGGACGCAGCAGCTGACGGGCAATCAGTGGCGAGCCAGGGTAGTAACGCAGCCTTTCGGTGCGGTTAAAGTTGTGCACTACGCTCATGTAGGCTGCCAGCTCTTGCGGCAGGTCATCACGTTGCCACAGCAGACCGATGCCTTCCAGGTATTCCCCGGTGCGTTCGGCGTGTTCACCGCTCAGCTGATAGCGACCTGCGCCGGAGTGGGTATCCAGGTACAGGAACGGCTTCTCTTTTTCTTTCAGCGATTCGATGATCAGGCTTTGAACGGTGTGCTTAAGCACGTCGGCGTGGTTGCCGGCGTGGAAACTGTGGCGGTAACTTAACATGGCTTGTGGTAATTCCTTGTGCTCCCGACGGAGCCTGCTGAACAGAATAAAGGCTTATATTCTGCACAGTATAAACTGTCTGGGCGGGAAAAAGTGAAATGCGTGACCTCAGCCCTTCAATCAAGGAGAAAAGCGATGACTAAAGCGGCCATTTTGGCTAAATACCCTGGCGCGTCTCGCTGGGCGTTCGGCGACAGCCCCATGCTGGCGGACGAGCTGTTGCAACGGGTGCTTGAGGGGCAAAAAACCGCCACCTGCTGTTCTTATCTTGCATATCGGCAAGAGCAACAGCCGATGCTCGGGGATTACAACGTCGTGCTTGACGGCCGCGGCGAACCGGCCTGCGTCATCAGGATCCTGTCATTGAAGCTGATTCGCTATTGCGACGTTACGGCTGAGATGGCGGCACAGGAAGGTGAGGGGGATAAGAGCCTGGCGTTCTGGCGGCAGGGGCACCAGGATTTTTTTACGCGTGAAGGCACGTTCTCGCCCCTGATGTGGCTGGTGTTTCAACAGTTTGAGCTGGTTGAAATTTTACAGTGATGTCGACGGGGCCTCCAGGGCGTTGACCACCTGCTCACGCAACCAGCCATGGGCCGGATCCAGGTGCGAGCGTTCATGCCACACCATTACCATGTCATAGCCGGGTATTGCCAAGGGGGCCGGCCAGGTGCGCAGGTCGCCAAGCAGTTCGCTCAGCATGCGTGAAGGCAGCATCGCGACCATATCGGATCTCGCCAGCAGTGCGGGGATGAACAGGAAGTGCGGCAGCGACATCACTACACGCCGCGCTAATCCCTGCGCTTCCAACAGCGTGTCAATCAGGGTGCGAAAACCGCCGCCGTCTTGCGAAACCATCACGAACTCCAACTGACAAAACTGCTCCAGCGAAGGGGGGCTTTGCAACAACGGATGGTCACGGCGGCCTACCAGCAGATACTCCTCGCGAAATAACTGCCGGTGGCGCAGCTCGGCGGGGGCTTCTTCCCGGGACAAAAAACCGAGGTCGATCACGCCGTCCGCCAGATCGCGACTCATGTGTTTCGGCGATGCTTCGCGGATCGCCAGGCGGGATTGGGGGGCTGCCTGCCGCAGTTTGGGCAGCATCGGCAACAGGATGGCATATTCGGCGGCGTCGGCGGCGGCCAGTTGCCAGGTCATTTCGGCCAGCAGCGGATCAAAGGGGTGTTCCGGCGCCAGCAGGCGGCCGAGGTCGGCCAGCGTCTGGCGCAGAGGCGTCAACAGGCTTAGCGCGCGCGCCGTGGGCAACATCCCTCGCGGGCCGGGCAGCAGCAGGGGATCATGGTAAATCTCGCGCAGCTTGGCCAGTTGAATGCTGACCGACGGCTGACTCAGATTGAGGCGTGCCGCCGCCCGCGTCACGTTCCGTTCGCTGAGCAACGCTTCCAGCGTGACCAGCAAGTTGAGATCGACCCGCTTTAAATTGTTGATAACTATTCCTCGTATTAAATCTATCAATTTCAACTATAGCGCCAATCCTCCTACCGTGGAACGGACGTCGGAAAAGCCGGCGAAACCATAACGGATGAAGGAAGAGACGATGAAACTGAGCGAGTACGTTAGCTACGACGCGCTGGGGTTGGCAGCATTGGTACAGGCGGGTGAAGTCAGTGCGCAAGAGCTGCAGCAAACGGCGAGGGCTGCGGTTGAGGCGGTAAACCCGGCGATCAACGCGGTGGTGGAGCATTGGCCACAACCTCAGTGGGAGAGGCGCGGCCCGCTGTCAGGCGTTCCCTTTCTGATCAAGGATATCGCCATCAGCATGGCCGGCAAGCGTCTTGAATTGGGGAGCCGGTTGGCGCAGGGGCAGATTCCCACGGAAGACAGTTATCTGATGCGCAATATCCATCGCGCGGGGCTGGTGACCTTTGGCCGAACCACCACGCCGGAGATGGCGTTCAGTACCACCACCGAAGCGGTGCTTTACGGTGCTACGCGCAATCCATGGAACCTTGATTTCAGCGCGGGCGGTTCCAGCGGCGGTGCTGGCGCGGCGGTTGCTGCCGGGGTCGTGCCTATGGCGCATGCCACTGATGCTGCAGGCTCTATTCGCGTGCCTGCTTCGTCCAATGGGTTGTTCGGCCTTAAACCGACGCGTGGCCGGGTATCACATGGCCCGGCGATGGATGAAGTGTTCAACGGCTTTGGCGTTCAATTGGGGCTGAGTCGCACGGTACGCGACAGTGCCGCTTTACTGGATGCGTTACAACATCCCCATCCCGGCGAACCTTATTACACGGCACCGCAGCCAGAAAGCTGGCTGTCACAGGTCACCCGCGAGCCTGATCGGTTGCGTATTGGCATGATGACTCAGGCGTGGAATGGCGGGAAAACTGCACCGCAAATCGTTCAGGCCACCAACGACACCGCAGTGCTGCTGAGCGAGCTGGGCCATCAGGTCACTGAGGCGGAGATGCCGATCGGCGTCAGCTGGCAGGAACTGGTATTCGCCAATGCGCAGATCTGGTGCGCCAATCTGGTCGGTTGGGTTGAGGGGTTGAGCCAAACCACCGGACGCGCGATTTCAACCGACATGCTGGAGCCGGAAACGCTGGCCTGTTACCACTACGGGTTGGCCGCCAGGGCGGTGGATATGGTTGCGGCGCTTGAGGTGCGTAACCGGGTGACTCGTGCCGTGGGCACCTATTTCCAGCAGTACGATCTGTTGTTGACCCCGACCATGCCTGACTTGCCCTGGCGGATTGGTCGCTACGGTACCGGAACGGCGGATATGAGTGGCCTGGAGTGGACCGCGCATTTATTTGATCATTCACCGTTCACGCCGGTGTTTAATGTGGCAGGCGTGCCGGCGATGTCGGTGCCGCTGGCGCATGATGCGCAGCACAATCTGCCGATAGGCATGCAATTTGTTGCCGGTTTTGGCCGCGAAGATCAACTGCTGCGGTTGGCAGGGCAGCTGGAACGGGCAGCGCCGTGGCATCAACGGCGTCCGGCCGTTTGGGCGGGAAATGCAGGGGAATAGCAGTCAAAAGGCAAAATATCCGCTATGTTGCTGAAAGGCTTTTTACGGCGGGCTCTTGGCTCGCCATCCCATTCAGGAGGAGACGATGAGCTGCATCTTTTGCGAAATGGTGGCGGGCAGAGTGCCGTGCCATAAAATTTGGGAAGACGAGAGTCATATGGCGTTCCTTTCCATTTATCCGAATACCGAGGGTTTCAGCGTAGTGATCCCCAAGGCGCACTATGAGAGCTATGCCTTTGCGTTGCCGGACGAGGTACTCAGCGAGCTGATGTTGGCGACCAAGCGGGTAGCGCAGTTGCTCGACCGGGCGTTTGACGACGTGGGCCGCTGCGGCATGGTGTTCGAAGGTTTTGGCGTCGACCATGTGCATGCCAAGCTGATCCCGATGCACGGTACCGCTGCGCTGGAACAGTGGCAGCCTATCGAATCGACCTCGGCGAAATTCTTCGACCGCTATGAGGGTTACCTTTCGTCCCACGACGCGGCGCGCGCTGACGACGAGCATCTGGCCGTGCTGGCCGCGAAGATCCGTCAGAGTGCGGTTTAAGGCACTATCTATCAACGCCGGGCCATTGATTTTCCTGCCGCTTGGCACCATGTTAGATATTCATACGCATTTTAAGGCCTGCCCGTCGTGGCGGGCCCCAACGCTAATCAGGACTGCCCTATGACAAATCCGTTGCTGACTCCGTTTTCCCTGCCGCCGTTTTCCGCCATTCGCCCAGAAGATATCGTGCCTGCGGTGCAATCCGCCTTGGACGACTGTCGCGCTGCGGTAGAGCGCGTTGTCGCGCAACCGGGGCCATTTACCTGGGATAACCTGTGTCAGCCGCTGGCGGAGTCTGACGATCGCCTGTCGCGCATCTGGTCGCCGGTCGGCCATCTGAACTCGGTGAAAAACAGCCCGGAACTGCGTGCCGCCTATGAGCAGGCGCTGCCGTTGCTGTCTGAGTACGGCACCTGGGTAGGGCAACACGAAGGGCTATACCAGGCTTACCGTAGCCTGAAAGAAGGCGAAGCCTTCAATCAACTGACGGTACCGCAGCGCAAGTCAGTAGAAAACGCGCTGCGTGATTTCGAACTGTCGGGCATTGGGCTGTCGCCGGAAAAACAGCGTCGCTATGGCGAGATCGTCGCACGCCTTTCCGAACTGGGTTCCACTTACAGCAACAACGTGCTCGACGCCACCATGGGCTGGAGCAAGTTGATCACCGATCAAGCCGAACTGAGCGGCCTGCCGGAAAGCGCGCTGGCTCAGGCTCAGGCGATGGCGCAGGCCAAAGAGCAGGAAGGCTGGTTGCTGACGCTGGATATGCCAAGCTATCTGCCGGTGCTGACCTATGGCGATAACCGCGCGCTGCGTGAAGAAATGTATCGTGCTTTCGCTACCCGCGCCTCCGATCAGGGGCCAAATGCCGGCAAATGGGACAACAGTGAAGTGATGGCGGAAACGCTGGCGTTGCGTCACGAATTGGCCCAGTTGCTGGGCTTTGACAGCTATGCCGACAAGTCGCTGGCGACCAAAATGGCGGAAAACCCGGAGCAGGTACTGGGTTTCCTGAGTGATTTGGCCAAACGCGCCCGTCCGCAGGCCGAGCAGGAACTGGCGCAGCTGCGTGCCTTTGCCAAACAGCATTACGGTGTGGATGAGCTGGAAGCCTGGGACATCACCTATTACGGCGAAAAACAAAAACAGCACCTGTTCTCGATCAGCGACGAGCAACTGCGCCCCTACTTCCCGGAACAACGTGTGGTACAAGGCCTGTTCGAAGTGGTGAAACGCATTTATGGCATCACTGCCAAAGAGCGTAAGGATGTGGATACCTGGCATCCAGAAGTGCGCTTCTTTGATCTGTTCGACGCTAACGGTGAGCTGCGCGGCAGCTTCTACCTCGACCTGTATGCCCGCGAAAACAAGCGCGGCGGGGCCTGGATGGATGACTGTGTCGGTAGCCTGCGCAAGGCCAACGGCGAGCTGCAAAAACCGGTTGCCTATCTGACCTGTAACTTCAACCGTCCGCTGGGCGACAAGCCAGCGCTGTTCACCCATAACGAAGTGACCACGCTGTTCCACGAGTTCGGCCACGGTCTGCACCATATGC